>ERZ780177.69-NODE-69-length-97144-cov-33.936615_pt1 | contig 97144 bp, 83 predicted proteins | sample MGYA00510973_ERZ780177 | MGnify/ENA primary metagenome ERZ780177 (study PRJEB29588, sample SAMEA2144396) | human gut metagenome | biome: human gut; feature: human-associated habitat; material: faeces | place: Denmark | collected 2008/2010 ...
GCGTTTACCTCATCAGGCATTAGGGGATAATTTCTTTCTGACCACTCAGCCGCAATGTCAGGGTGCGTAGTCGCCAAGTCATTAAATCCTTTGAGCAATGTATATCCACTACAATACGGACATCTACTCCCACCGGCACGGGTTGAAATAAGAGTGTACCACTCGTTTCCGCAATCTCTGCATTTCCACCAAGCCTTACTGTTTGCAAAGGCTGTTACCATTGTAGGCAGCAACGGAAGATTTCTGTCAGACCATTCAGCAGCAATATCGGGATACTGTGAAGCAAGGTCATTGAATCCGGCAAGGACTTTATTGTGTGAGCAGTATGGACAGCCTGTACCGTTTATCGTTCTGCTTTTAACGCTTGCTTCCCATTCGTGTCCGTGTTTGCATTTCCAAATAATCTTCTTATGAGAAGCGACAGATACCTCGGTTGGCTTTAATTTGTTCTTTTCAGACCACTCCTGAGCCAACAGGGGCTTCAATGTGACTAAATCATTGATACCCTCTATTACTCTCGCTCCTGAGCATATCGGACATTTCTCGCCCTTTGAACGAGCTTTAACGCTCGTTTCCCACTCGTGTCCGCAAGCACCTTTCCACCACACTCTTTTATTTGAACCGAAGGTTATCTTATCCGGCGTCAGCGGTAAATTCCTCTCTGACCATTCAGGAATTAGCTCCGGGTGAACGCTTGCTAAACTGTTGCTCATAGTATAACCACCCCTTCCTCTGTGATTATCCTCATTATATTGAGAAAAACAGAATTGGTGTAGTTTGCGATGTAGTCCGAAAACTATGAGAAATGAAAGAAGCTCCTGAGAAGATGTAGCTTCTCAGGAGCTGTGTGAAACTCAAAATTATGCGATTTTTTAGTCTCTGCACCGTTTTTAGCACCGATTGGTGTAAATTTGGTGTAAAGAGGTAAATTTATTCGGTTTGGAAACTCCCGAAACCCGCATAAACACTGGTTTTTTTCGAATTTTACTTGTCGAGGGGCTTCATTGTCGGGAACAGCAGTACATCTCTTATGCTTGCGCTGTCTGTAAGCAGCATTACAAATCTGTCAAGACCCATTCCAAGACCGCCCGTTGGGGGTAAGCCGTATTCGAGGGCTGTTAAGAAGTCCTCATCTATCTGAGCGTTTGCGCCCTGCTTTCTCTTCTCCATAACCTGCTTTGTGAAACGCTCACGCTGGTCGATGGGGTCGTTAAGCTCTGAGAATGCGTTGCCGAATTCGCACGCATTTATGAAGTATTCAAAACGCTCCGTGAATGCGGGGTCGGTGGGCTTTCTCTTTGCAAGAGGCGAATTTTCTACAGGATAATCATAGATGATAGTAGGCTGTATCAGCTTTTCCTCTACAAATTCCTCGAACAGCTCGATAAGCACTTCGCCCTTTGTGGCTGTGTCGGCAATCTCTGCGTGCTTTGTCTTAGCCTGAGCTACTGCATCGGCGTCACTTGTCCAGCTGTCATAGTCAAGACCTGTAAATTCCTTTACGGCTTCCTTCATAGTCATACGCTTCCAGGGCTTGCCGATTTCGATTTCATTACCCTGATAAGGAACTGTATCAGTGCCGCATACCTTGAGCGCTACTGTACGGTACATTTCTTCTATTAAGTCCATCATACCGTAGTAGTCTGTGTATGCCTGATACATTTCGATAGATGTAAATTCGGGGTTGTGAGTTGCGTCCATACCCTCGTTTCTGAAGATACGGCCTACTTCATATACCCTGTCAAATCCGCCTACGATAAGACGCTTTAAGTAAAGCTCCGTCTCGATACGCAGATACATATCAATGTCAAGAGCGTTGTGGTGTGTTACGAAGGGTCTTGCAGCTGCACCGATCTCAAGCGTATGCAGTACGGGTGTGTCAACCTCAAGATAACCCTTGCTGTCAAGGAAGCTGCGTATCTCACGCAGTATCATTGAACGCTTGACGAAGGTATCCTTTATCTCGGGGTTTGCGATAAGGTCAAGGTAACGCTTTCTGTAACGCTCTTCCTTGTCCTTAAGTCCGTGCCACTTTTCAGGCAGGGGCAGGAGCGACTTTGAAAGAAGCTTTATTGACTTTGCGTGTACGCTTATCTCTCCTCGTCTTGTCTTGAATACAAAACCGCTCACACCTACAATATCGCCGAGATCCCACTTCTTGAATTCCTTGAAGTTATCCTCGCCTATATCGTCAATGCGGACATAAACCTGCATTCTTCCGCTGTCGTCACGGATATCTATAAAGTTGGCCTTACCCATATCACGCCAGCTTGTGATACGACCGGCAATCATTACATCCTTTTCTTCAAGCTCCTCAAAGTTATCTCTTATCTGCTGAGCCTTGTGAGTGAAATCAAACTTTGTGATTTCATAAGGATTCTTGCCGTTTGCCTTTAAATCGTTCAGCTTTTCTATTCTTATGCGGTGCTGTTCGTCAAGCTGTGCCAGAAGTTCTTCTTCGGTAAGCTCAACCTGCTCTGCGTTGTTGTTTTCCATTATTTTTTGTTTCCTCTCAGTTTACTTGTCTATTTCTACTATCTTGTACTTCTTTACTCCTGCGGGAGCTTCAACCTCTACCTCTTCACCGAGCTTCTTGCCTATGCAAGCCTTACCGATAGGTGATTCATCGGAAATCTTCATAGCCTTCATATCAACTTCCTTTGAACCTACTAAGAAGAACTTGATTTTCTTTCCGCTCTCGTCCTCTATAACTACAGTGTTACCGATATTAACGTGCTCTGTTGAAAGCTCGTCCTCGTCAACTACCTTTGCGTTTTTCAGTGTAGCTTCAATCTCTGCAATCTCTGCTTCAACAATACCCTGTTCGTTTTTAGCTTCATCGTACTCTGAGTTCTCGGATAAGTCACCGAATGAAAGAGCTACCTTGATTTTTTCTGCTATTTCTTTTCTTGTGACTGATTTTAAGTGTTCAAGTCTTTCCTCGAGATCCTTAAGACCTTTCGATGTTAAAGTTGTCTGTGTTGCCATTATAAATGACCTCCATAAATTTATTTATATGCGGGCGGAGTTTACCGCCATAGATATCATTTTATTCGGTCGCTACGATTTCAAGCGCCTTCTGTAGCTGAGCGTCGCTTTTCTTATCGGCGAACTTTATCTGTTCTGCCTGCTGTGCGGTAATGTCAACCGTATAGTCGGGCTTTATTCCCGTATCGGAGAAATCGTCGGATTCGGTAGGGATTATCGTTGCGGTCGATATTGAAACCGCACTGCCGTCCTTGAAGCTCTGGGTCGTCTGAAGCTGTGACTTTCCGGCTGTAACCGAACCTATAACAGAAGCTTTTGCAAAGTCGCGCATACCTACGGCAAATACTTCCGCAAGGCAGGCTGTGTTTCCGTTTGTAAGCACTGTTATCGGTTTGCCGAGCGATGACAGCCCGTCGGTTTCGATAAACGTTGTATCCTTACCGTTGGCGTCTATCTGCGTTGCGACTGTGGCTTTGGGGAGCACACGGTTCAGCATAGCTTTAAGCGGTTCTGTAATGCCGTCCGTAACATCACGGACATCGAAAATATAACCCAGGACAGACTGTGCCTCGTACTCATCGATAAGCTGTATAAAGCTGTCATCAGTCGTGTCGTTGAAGGTATATATCTTGATATAGGCATAACCGTCAATCAACTTGCTTTTTACAGATGTAAGCTTTATGCTCTGCCTTACCAGTGTAACTGTCTTCTCTGTGCCGTCAGGTGTGCTGAAAGTTACCTTAAGCTTTGTGCCTTCTTCGCCGTCAAGCTTTGCCTGCGCCGCCTCTGCGCCCGTTTCGAGAATATTCTTGCCGTCTATTGCGGTTATCATACAGCCCTTTGTTATTTCTTCGACATCTGCGGAAGAGCCATCATAGACATTTGTTACCTCAAGATAGTCGCCGTTTACAACTGTTTCGACACCTGTTCCGATAATAACGCCGCTCTGTATCTGCTGAAGCTTGTAATATTCATCGGCAGTGTAATATTTTGCGTATTTGTCTTCTGTTCCGCTGATATAGCCGTTTGCTATACCTGTTATAAGCTCATTCTCGTCCAGCTTATATATCGATGAGCTGCGGACAAATGTATCTACTTCTTTTATCTTTGCGTTTATGGTTTCCCGCTCTTGTATGCCGGCAACCATTGAGTTGTACATATTGAGCGACACGGTCATCGTAAGTACGAAGGTTATGGCACACGCTACCGCTATAAGGCTTATTGTAACGCCCAGCGATACTTTCTTATTCATCGGGAGTCACCCTTTCCTTGTTCCTGTATATGGCAATTTATCACGCCATTGTAACATAATTGAACGGGTTTTCCGGTTCGCCGTTCAGTCTTATTTCAAAATGCAGATGAGGACCTGTCGAATAGCCGGTACTGCCGACTGCACCGAGCGATTCGCCCTGTGCGACTTCCTGTCCGACATAAACATATACTGCGCTCAGGTGAGCGTATGTAGTTGTATATCCGCCGCCATGGTCTACTACGACATACATACCATAGCTGTAACCCGGTATATAGCTGGTTTCTGCCACGATAACGGTTCCTGCCTTCGAGGCAAGTACGTTATCACCGTAAATTCCGCCGTCGCCGATATCAACGCCCTTGTGCCATCTGCCAAAATCTGCGTCCCAGCCGAAGTTGCAGGAGATATATGAACGTCCGGGAACGGGCCAGTACCACTCGCCCTCCTGATAAGCCTTATCGGGATTCGTCTGCTGTTTTATCAGCTCTTTTATCTGCTCTTCGTACGCTTCGATATCGGCTTCGCTCACGCTTATCTCATACTGTAAATTGCTCTTCTGATCTTCAAGGTTGCTTACAGCCGACGAGTACTTGTTGTAATCGGATTCATAGGTACTTTTTGCACTCTCTGCATCCGATACAAGGTCGTCAAGTTCCTGCTTTTCGCTGAGAAGCTTTGTCATCTGACTGTCAAGCTGTTTCTTGGACTCTTCAAGGTCAGCCTTGTCGGTTTCGAGAAGTTTCTTGTCTGAACTTAACTTTTTCATGTCTGCCGTAAGGTCATTCATGAACTGTAGGTTCTGCTCGCTTATCTTTCCTACGACCTCGCTGTTTATCATCAGATCATAGAAATCGGAAGAACCTGCAAGCACGCCGAACATATCGCCTGTACCCGATGTGTACATTGTTCTTACAATCTGTGCAAACTTCTCAAGATTTGCTTTGTTTTCTTTATCAAGCTTATCTATATTTTCTTCCGCAGTTGCGATAGCCTCGTCCTTTTTCGTTATTTCATCGGTCAGGGTATCAATATTGCTCTGTAAGGAATCAATATCCTGATTCTTGTAGTAAACAAGGTTATAGTAATAATCGACAAGTTCTTTCTGTTCGGTAAGAAGTTTTGCCGTATTATCAAGATCTTCCTGTTTATCGGTTATATCGCCCTGAATACGATCAATCTCTTCACGTCTTTGCTCGTTATCCTGTTTTATCTGCTCTATTCTGTCCTTTATATCGTCAACCGTAAGGTCTTCCGCGCCTGCGGGAGCATATGTTACGATTATACCCGATGTCAATGCAAATATCGTGACGAATGAAGTCAGAGAGTGCAGAATTTTTTTCAGCTTCATCTTTATTCCTTTCGCCGTTATACCTTAAGGTATTTGCCTGTGCTCAGCACTGTGCCGATTGCTCCGAGCAGTGCGCCCGCGCCGCAACAAGCCGCCAGTACATACCATTCTATCTGTGAGAACTGAAGTATATCGCCCATTCCGAGCGCATTCCACATTCCGAGGTTCTGTGTAAACAGATTGAACAGATTCTCATAAATAAGTTTAGTCACAAACCACGACAGAATACCCGAGAGAAGTCCTATAAAAAGTCCTTCAACAAAGAAAGGAGTTTTTATAAACGAGTTTGTGGCACCTACTATTCTCATTATGGCAATTTCCTTGCGTCTTGCAAAAACACTGAGCCTTGTAGTATTCGATATTATTATTACACTTACCGTACCGAGCGCCGCAATGAGCACTATTCCGATTATAGTAAATGTTGTTCTCAAATCCTTGATAAAGCTTGCAAAATCCATAGGCGCATTTACCTTGTAAACGCCGTCTATCGCCTTGAACTGCTGTACTGCCGTGCTCATCTTGTCTATGTCGTTTATCGTAACCATATAGGTTGCGGGGACGGGATTATAGGGCAGATTTTCAAACAGTTCCTTCTGCTCGCTGTACTGCTCTATCATCTTCTGAAGGCCCTCTTCCGAAGAGATGAAATCCACCTTTTCGGTAAGCGTATTGCTTTTGAGCACCTCGCCTATATGCTTTATATCCGCATCATCATCAAGATAAACACTGATCTCATTCTTATCTGAAACGTTGTCGAGAATAATTCCGCAGTCGAGCATTACTATAGCCGACATTCCGACAAGGATAAGGCTGACAGTCATAATACAAAGGCTGGCAAAGGACATGAAACGGTTTTTCCAGACCGACCTTATACCTTGCTTTATAAGATAAGTAAAATTATTCATCCTGCGCCTCACCTTCTACATATTCGTCGAAAATAACTTCGCCGTTTTTCAGGCTGACGATTCTTCCGCCGAAATATTCGACAAGGCTGTGCTCATGGGTAACCATTATTACGGTAGTTCCGCACTTGTTTATCTCCTTGAGCAGCTTTACTATGTCATACGACAGCGCCGGATCTATGTTTGCTGTAGGCTCATCTGCTATAATCAGCTTAGGATCGCTCGCAAAGGCTCTGGCTATCGCAACTCTCTGCTTTTCACCGCCGGAAAGCGTATCGGGATACGCTTTTGCTCTCTCAACAAGCTTGACAAGGTTCAGAACATACGGCACTCTGTGTCTTATTGTCTTTTTTGGTTTGTTTGTAACACGCAGAACAAATGCTACGTTATCATAAACATTGAGATCCGGTATCAGACGGAAGTCCTGAAATATCATTCCTATGGAACGTCTGAAGTACGGGATCTTCTTGTTTTTTATCTTGGCAAGATTATATCCGTTGACGAATACTCTGCCTGAGGTCGGCGCTATTTCTCTTGTAAGAAGCTTCAGAAGCGTTGATTTACCTGCGCCGCTGTCGCCTACTATAAAGACGAATTCTCCGTCCTCTATACGCAAATTGACGCCGTTTAAAGCGTCAACTCCGCCGCCGTCCTTGAAATGAACGTCGACGTTCTTTAATTCTACCATTTTACCATTCCTTCCTGAATACCTGCCGTGACGAAAAACGGCACACAGCGATGCAGTCCGGTTTATGGCGTAACCGGGGGAACTACATAACTATCCCCTTCTGCACCCACGATACTTTTCAAATACTTTTCCGTATACTTCAAAGTACGGTGGCGTAACTTAATTTCTCTCTCCTCGGATTCCGCCGCATAGCAACACATAACTGTACGGAAATTTACAGACCGCTGCACGGGCGCTGCAAATCGCCGCACTTTTTCGACAGCCCAACCGTCAGCGTAAGTAACGCTTGCACGCAAACTTTTTTTAAGATCGGAATTGTCTGCGGCGCTGCCGACCGGCTTTATACTTCGCACCGCCGTTTACACCCGACCGTTTCACCGTGTTACACATAAATGCAACATTTCAAAAGGTCGGAATTGTCTGCGGCGCTGCCGACCGGCTTTATACTTCGCACCGCCGTTTACACCCGACCGTTTTGCCGTGTCACACATAAATGCAACATTTCAAAAGGTCGGAACAGTCAGCGGCGACCCGCCGCCGCATTAGAATTTGACGGGATCTGCGGCAAGGTATTTCTTGACCATGAGAGCGATCTTGAAGATGATTGCGTGATCGAACTCTCTTAAATCAAGACCTGTGAGTTTCTTTATCTTATCCAGTCTGTAAACCAGTGTATTTCTGTGTACAAAGAGCTTTCTTGACGTTTCGGAAACGTTGAGGTTATTCTCGAAGAATCTCTGTATCGTGAATAACGTTTCGTGGTCAAGCGACTCTATTGAGCCCTTCTTGAAAACTTCCTTCAGGAATGTTTCACACAGGGTCGTGGGCAGGTGATAAATAAGACGGGCGATACCGAGGTTATCATAGCTTACGATAGTCTTGTCCGTATCGAACACCTTACCTACCTCAATAGCTATCTGTGCTTCCTTGAATGAACGGGCAAGATCCTTTATGCCTGTAACGGGAGTACCGATACCTACGTTTACCTTTGTGAAGAACTCACCCGACAGCGTATCGGAAATCGAGCGTGCGAGCTTTTCAAGATCCTTGTTGCCTATGCCTGCCTTTATTTCCTTTACAAGAACGATTTCCGTTTCTGTGATATTGAATACGAAGTCCTTGTTCTTATCGGGGAACAAGTTCTGTATTACGTCATAAGCCGAAACTTCGTTTGCGGAAACGATACTTATAAGGAATACAACACGGCTGATATCCGCGTTGAAGTGCAGTTCTCTTGCCTTGAGCGTTATATCGCCGGGGAGAACGTTATCAAGAATGATATTCTTAACGAAATTATTTCTGTCATATTTCTCGTCATAGTACTGCTTGATGCTTGACAGCGAAATAGCGAGTATCGACGCATACTTTGCCGCCTGATCATCTGTGCCTTCGATGAATACTGCATAGTCGGGCTTTACATGTACGCCGAAAGGCTTGTATGTATAGCCGTCACGAATGAATACATCGTGAGAGTCACCAAGCTCAATAGAAAAGAAGTCGCTGTTCGTTCCTATCCTGGAAAGCTCACTGCAAGCGACTATCGTACTGTTTTCATCGATAACACCGATAACACGACCGATAGTATCTCTCATCTGATGAACTACGCCCTGAAATAATCTGTTTGACATTTTCTTACCTCTTTTATCTTAAAAATGGTTTGCTCGCGTGTCCGCCGAAGGCTATAGCCCAAATAGTGCCTTGTAATGCGGATATTTCTCTATACAGTCTGTATTATGATCATTATGCGTAAACCCTTGAAAAAGGGCATAAAACGGCTGAAAATAATACACCAAATATATTTTACTAGAAAAACCGAAAAAAATCAAGACTTTTTTAGACAAAATGTAAAAATTGCTTTAAATTTTTTTGCAATGTTGCAAAATACGTTAATAAGTGGTATACTAAAATTTATGTATGGATAGTGGATAACTATGCCCTGTACCATAATAAATTACATTCGGAAGGACTGATTCTTATGATCCTGAAAATTAAAAATGCAAAGAACAGCGTGTATGCACGAATGTGCAGTTTGGCACGAATGTAAAAATACGGACTTAATAAAACATCACTTAAAACAAGGAGAAAATAGAATGAACAAGACATATTATTTAACCACACCGATATATTACCCCTCCGGTAATCCCCACATAGGTCACTGTTACACGACAGTAGCCTGTGACACGATAGCACGTTTCAAGAGAATGCAGGGCTACGACGTAATGTTCCTTACAGGCACGGACGAGCACGGTCAGAAGATAGAGCTCAAAGCCGCCGAAAAGGGTGTTACCCCCAAGGAATACGTTGACGAGATAGTAGCCAACTTCAAGCGTCTTTGGAAAACGATGCACATAAGCTATGACCGTTTCATCAGAACAACGGACGACTATCATATAGAAACCGTACAGAAGATATTCAGAAAGCTGTATGAAAAGGGCTACATCTATAAAGGCACATACAAGGGCAAGTACTGCACACCGTGCGAGAGCTTCTGGACAGAGAGCCAGCTTGTAGACGGAAAGTGTCCCGACTGCGGACGTGAGGTAAAAGAAGCAAACGAGGAGGCATACTTCCTCCGCCTTTCCGATTTTGCCGACAAGATTGAAAAGTTCCTTACCGAAACCGACTATTTACAGCCTAAGAGCCGTGTAAACGAAATGGTAAACAACTTCATAAAGCCGGGACTTGAGGATCTGTGCGTATCAAGAACCAGCTTTACCTGGGGCATACCCGTTGATTTTGACAGCAAGCACGTTGTTTATGTATGGGTAGACGCACTTTCAAACTATATCAGTGCGCTCGGCTACGGCAACGAGAAGTACAACGATTTTGAAAAATACTGGCCCGCAGATATGCATATGACCGCTAAGGAAATTGTACGTTTCCACTCTATCGTATGGCCTATAATCCTTATGATGCTCGATCTGCCCCTGCCAAAGCACCTTTACGGTCACGGCTGGATAAACTTCAACGGCGACAAGATGAGCAAGTCAAAGGGCAACGTTGTAGACCCGTTTGTACTTTGCGAGCGTTACGGCGTTGACGCTGTACGTTATCAGATACTGCGTGATATGCCCTACGGCAGTGACTGCAACTTCACAAACGAGCTTATGCTCACAAGAATAAACGCAGACCTTGCAAACGATCTCGGAAACCTTGTTTCAAGAACAGTAGCAATGGCAGACAAGTATTTCGGCGGAACACTGCCCACAGACAGAGCTTCCGACGAGCTCGACAATCAGCTTATCGGTATGGCTCAGTCGCTGTGCGATACGGTTACTCCCCTTATCGAGCAGGCTCAGCACTCAAAGGCACTTGAGGAAATATTCAAGGTAATCTCCCGTGCCAACAAGTATATCGACGAAACAGCACCGTGGGTACTTGCAAAGGACGAAAGCAACAAAGCCCGTCTTGCGACCGTACTCTATAACCTGCTTGAAACTATTCGTATCTGCTCTGCACTGCTCAGCCCCTTTATGCCCGCAACAATGCCTGAGGTATGGGAGCAGATAGGCGCAGGTACAGAAGATACCGCTTACGACAAGCTTGGCACATTCGGCGTTCTGCGTGCAGACGTTACGGTAAAGAAGGGCAGAGTTCTTTTCCCCAGAATCGACATAAAGAGCGAGATTACAGAGCTTGAAAGTCTTATGAAGCCCAAGACCGTAATCAAGGAGGACGAGGATCTTGACAAGGCAGGAATAATCTCTATAGACGACTTTGCAAAGGTCAAGCTCAGAACAGGCGAGATTACTGCCTGCGAAAAGATAAAGAAGTCAAAGAAGCTGCTTAAAATTCAGGTGGACGATGCAAGAGGCGGCAGACAGATAGTATCGGGCATTGCCGAATACTACACTCCCGAGGAGCTTATCGGAAAGAAAATCATATTCGTTGCAAATCTTGCCCCCGCAAAGCTCTGCGGCGAAGAAAGCAACGGTATGCTCCTTGCCTGTGACGCAGGCGATAAGGTACAGGTAGTATTCCTCGACAAGGATACACCCAATGGCAGTACAGTAAGATAACGACACAAATATAAAGGAAAAGAACGACGGAATGAAAATAAAAGACTTATACACACCCGGCAGGACGGTGTTTTCGCTGGAGGTTTTCCCTCCCAACAAGAATTTTCCCATTGAAACGGTGTATGATGCCATCGAGGGACTTGCGGCAATAAATCCCGCATATATCAGTGTGACATACGGCGCAGGCGGAAACCGTGCAAACCGCTCCACCTGCGAGATAGCATCGCATATAAAGAAAAAATACGGTATCGAAGCAATGGCGCACCTTACCTGCATAAACAGCACCCGTGACGATGTTGATTTTATGCTTGACGATTTCGCCGCAAACGGAATAGAGAACATTCTTGCCTTAAGAGGCGACAACAAGCCCGATGAAGAACCGAAGAACGATTTCCCCCACGCAAGCGACCTTACGGCATATATAGCGTCAAAGGGAAATTTCGATATTGCAGGTGCGTGCTACCCCGAAACCCACGTTGACGCAGAAAGCGCCGAGGAAGATATAAAGAACCTGAAGATAAAGGTTGACGCAGGCGCTTCTCACCTTGTTTCACAGCTTTTCTTCGATAATTCCTGCTATTACAATTTTGAAAAGTGTGCAAGAGCCGCAGGCATAGACGTGCCTATCGCCGCAGGAATTATGCCCGTTACAAACAAAAAGCAGATTGAGCGTATGGTAACGCTCTGCGGCGCAAGTCTGCCATCAAAATTCGTAAAGATGATGCAGAAGTACGAGAACGACCCCGAGGCGCTTAGGAGTGCAGGAATAGCCTATGCCATCGACCAGATAGTTGACCTTATTTCAAACGATGTGCAGGGCATACACCTTTACGCTATGAATAACCCCGCTGTCGCATCACGCATCTACAACGGGATTAAGGATCTGTTATGATACTTCAGCCGATAGACAGAAACGAGGCTCTGCGTTATCTCGGCTGTAAGGACGGCACGGATAACGAGCAGATGCTCGCAATGCTTGATTCCTGCGAGAAACAGCTGCTGAAAGCCGCAAGCCCGAAATACCTCTATGCCGTATACCCGATAAGTTTTACGGACGATGGTGTCAGAATTTCGGACAGCAATATAATACTTAAAGGCAATTCAGCCGCCGCTCATTTAAAGAACTGCGACAGGATAGTGCTTATGTGTGCCACGCTCGGACAAGGAGTAGATGTGCTTTTAAGGCATCTTCAGGTATCCGATATGGCAAGCGCAGTTATCGTTGACAGCCTTGCAGGTGCGGCAATCGAGCAGGTCTGCAACAGGGCAGAAACAGAGATATTTGAAAAAGTACGCTCGAACAGCCGTACATGGAGATATTCTCCCGGCTACGGCGATCTGCCCCTTGATATACAGTTTGATTTACTGACGCTTCTGCAGGCTCAGAAAAGGATAGGTCTTACCGTAATGAACAGCAATATGATGGTGCCTACAAAATCGGTAACGGCATTTATAGGGCTGTCGGAGAGCGAAGTTGACCAAAGCACAAGAGGCTGTGAAAGCTGTAATATGAAGGACAGATGCAAATTCAGAAAAAGCGGAGGTCACTGTGGAAATTAAAACATTACTTGAACAAAGAGGACTGCTGATTTTCGACGGTGCTATGGGTACTCAGCTGCAGGCTAAGGGACTTAAGACGGGCGAAACTCCCGAGCTTTTAAACCTTACCGCAAAGGATCTGCTCAAAGAAATACACCGCAGTTACATTGACGCAGGAGCGGATATAATTTCCGCAAATACATTCGGTGCAAATTCCTACAAGCTAAGCCACAGCGGTAAAAGCGTAGATGAAGTTATCACCGCAGGAATAATAAACTGCAAAGAAGCGATAAAGGAAAGCGATAAAGACGTTTTCTGCGCTCTTGACATAGGTCCTATAGGACAGCTCCTTGAGCCTACGGGAAGCCTTAAGTTTGAAGAGGCTTACGACATATTCAAGGAGGAGATAGTTGCAGGCTATAAGGCAGGTGCGGACGTTGTTCTGTTCGAAACGATGACCGACTTATACGAGCTTAAAGCCGCTATACTTGCCGCAAAGGAAAACTGCGATCTTCCGATAATATGCAGTATGACCTTCGAGGAAAACGGACGTACATTTACAGGCTGTCCCGCAGAAGCGGAAATACTGCTGTGCGAGGGACTTGGTGTAAGTGCAGTCGGCGTGAACTGCTCTCTGGGTCCGAAGGAGCTTATGCCTATAATCAAAACGCTCTGCGAAAAGTCGAAGATACCCGTTATCGTAATGCCGAATGCAGGACTTCCCGACCCTGCCACAGGCGAATATTCGATTGATGCCGAAGAATTCAGCGACTATGCCGTTGAGATAGCTGATCTCGGCGCAGGAATAATCGGCGGCTGCTGCGGTACAACACCCGAATTTATCCGCCGTACAGCAGGGAAGGTAAAGGGCAGAAAGTATGAGCCTAAGAAGATAGAGCGTGTCTGCACGATATGCAGCGGTACGAATGTTGTAGAGGTAAGCCAGCCGAGGATAATCGGTGAGCGTATCAACCCTACCGGTAAAAAGCTGTTCAAGCAGGCGCTTATAAACGATGATATAGACTATATCTTAGGTCAGGCTATAGAGCAGGTCGGCGCAGGAGCGGATATACTTGACGTTAACGTAGGTCTTCCCGACATTGACGAAAAGGCAATGATGATAAAGGCTGTCAAGAGTATTCAGGGCGTTACTAACGTACCTCTCCAGATAGACAGCACGATCCCCGAGGTACTTGAAGCGGCACTGCGTGTATACAACGGCAAGCCTATGGTAAACTCGGTAAACGGCGAGGAGGAGAGCCTTAAAAACGTTCTTCCGCTCGTAAAGAATTACGGTGCGGCAGTAGTAGGTCTGACGCTTGACAAGGACGGCATACCGCCTAAAGCCGAACAGCGTGTTGCCATTGCCGAAAAGATAATAAAGCGTTGCGAGGAAATCGGTATTCCGAAAGAGGATATAGCGATAGACTGCCTCACGCTTACCGCATCCGCAGAACAGCTTGCGGTAAACGAAACGCTTAAGGCTGTGCATGCGGTAAAGGAAAGGTTCGGAGTGAGAACGGTACTTGGTGTATCGAATATATCATTCGGTCTGCCAAACCGTGAGCTTTTAAACCATATTTTTCTCACAATGGCGCTTGAAAACGGGCTTGATCTGCCGATTATAAACCCCAACGTAGCGTCTATGACAGGCGCTGTAAGAGCGTTCAAGCTGTTAAAGGCGATAGATGTAAACTCGGTAGAATACATTGCCGCTTACGGCAGTGACACCCCAACGGCAGTCGTAAAGCCGAAATCCTCCGAGGTAACGCTTGAATATGCCATCGACAACGGACTTAAAGCGGATGCGGCGAAGATAACCGAACAGTTGCTTATCGACACCGACCCGATGGTAATAATAAACGAGCGGCTTATCCCTGCCCTTGACAAGACAGGTACGCTGTTTGAACAGGGAAAGATATTCCTCCCTCAGCTGATTTTATCGGCAGGCGTTGCGCAGAGCTGTTTTGATGTTATCAAGGCACACCTTGCTAAGAACAATTCTGAAACTGTAAGCAAGGGCAAGATAGTGCTTGCGACGGTAAAGGGCGATGTACATGACATAGGCAAGAACATAGTAAAGGTACTGCTTGAAAACTACGGCTACACCGTAATAGATCTCGGCAAGGACGTTGAGTATCAGGCGGTAGTCGATGCCGCAAGAAAGCACGAGGTAAAGCTGGTGGGACTGAGCGCACTTATGACCACTACGCTGAAATCCATGGAAGAAACCATAAAGCTTATCCGTGACAACGGACTTCCTTGCAAGGTGGTTGTCGGCGGTGCGGTACTTACACCCGAATATGCCGAAAAGATAGGCGCAGACTTCTACGCAAAGGATGCTAAAGAAACGGTAGATATTGCGAAGAAGGTTATAGGATAATTTGATATAACACGAGCCGTGCATAACCGCACGGCTTTTTTGTTTGACTATCCCCCTCACCCGTGCTATAATTACAGCAACAAGAAAAATCACGGAGGGAAATATATGCACTATTATGAATACGGCAAAGAAAACGATAAGACGATCGTCTTTCTGCACGGGGCAAACTTTGTCCACAGCTTCGGCAGGCAATATCCGCTTGCCGAAAAATATCATCTTATTATTCCGCATATCATGGGCTACGGAGATGCCGCAGATGAGATTTTCGATACCGAAACAGCAGTAAAACAGCTTGCGGATTTCATAGCCGACATCGGCAAAAAGGTAACGCTTGTCGGCTTTTCGCTCGGTGCTCAGCTTAGCGTTAAGCTGTGTGCGGAATATCCGCAGTATTTTACTTCTGCGATAATAGTAAGTCCGTGGCTTATCAAGAAAGAGCCTATGCTCTCAAAGGTCATGGCTATGAACGAAAAGCAGTTTGCGTCATTCAAGAACAAACGATTATGCGGTTTCATCGGATTTATGAACGGACTGCCCAAAGAGCAAAGAAAAGAATTTGTCGCACAGATGCAGAATGTGCGTATCGAAACCGTAAGAAGCTCCGTTGACAACGGAATAACGCTTGAAACAATAAACGGCTTTGAAAACGCATACTTCCCGATGATTGCCCTTGCAGGCAGTAAGGAACAGACAGAAGTACACGACAGCGTAAAAGGACTTGCCGCTATGAATAAAAATTGCAGATATGAGATATGGGACAAAGCCGCCCATAACATTCCTCCCGTGTTTTCCAAGCGATTCAACGAACTTATTATAAGAATGGCAGAAATTTGAATATGTACAGAATTTTCATCATTGAAGACGACCCCACGATAGCGCAGACGCTGAAAAAGCACCTTGAGGGCTGGGATTATAAAGTAGAATGTGCAAAGGATTTTCACAATATCACTGCGGAATTTGCCGCTTTTGACCCTCAGCTTGTACTGCTTGATATAAAACTGCCGTTCTATGACGGCTACTACTGGTGCGACGAGATAAGAAAGCTGTCAAAAGTGCCGGTCATCTTCCTCTCCTCAGCCTCCGACAATATGAACGTAGTTATGGCTATGAATATGGGCGGAGATGATTTTATAGCAAAGCCGTTCGATCTTTCGGTGCTGACTGCAAAGATAAACGCAGTGCTTCGCCGTGCCTACTCCTTTTCGGGCAACAGCGACCTTATATCCCACGGCAGTGTTATACTTGATATTTCATCGGCGGTCGTGACAAACGGCGATAAAAAAGCAGAGCTTACAAAGAACGAGCTTCGCATACTCCGCACTCTTATGGAAAACGCAGGCAGGATAATTTCCCGTGACACGCTTATGCAGAGATTATGGGAAACAGATTGCTTTATTGATGAGAACACCCTTACGGTAAATGTCAGCAGGCTTCGCAAAAAGCTCGAAAACATAGGACTTGAAAACTACATCACGACCAAGGTCGGAATGGGGTATATGATAGTATGAAATTCTTTATTGACTTTATCCGAAGCCGCATAATAACGCTTGTCTGCATTATTATTGCGGCTGTAATTTTCGCTGTGGTGCTGTCGCTTTATAACCTCCCCTCAGAGCCTGTGCTGTATGCGCTTTTGCTGTCGCTTGCCGCTGTTACGGCTATCGGTGCGGTCACTTTTATAAAGGCGTACAGAAAGCATAATATCCTCACCCGTCTTGCAAACGAGATAACCGTGAGTGCCGACAATCTTCCGAAAGCGGTATCGGCAGATGACAAGGATTACGGCAGGCTGATAAATACACTCAGCGATTACTGCATTTCCCTTAAAGAAAAATCCGCAAACAGCCTGCAGGCGACAAACGAATATTACACTATGTGGGTACATCAGATAAAAACGCCTATCTCCGCAATGCGCCTTATGCTCCAGTCGGAAGACAGCGAAAGCAACCGCAGGCTGTCAGACGAACTTATGAAGATTGAGCAGTATGTCGATATGGCGCTGTGCTATGTACGGCTTGAAAGCTCCGGCAACGACCTTGTGATAAAGCATTACAGCCTTGACGATATAGTAAAAAAATCGGTTCGTAAATTCTCCACGCAGTTTATCGGGAAGAAGCTGAGCCTTGATTACAAGGAGCTTGACACCGATGTTCTCACCGATGAAAAATGGCTGTCCTTCATCATTGAACAGCTGCTCTCAAATGCGATAAAATACACCGCTAAAGGCTCGGTATCGATTTATATGAAGCCCGACACCGACAGAAAGATTCTCTGCATTGCCGACACGGGAATTGGCCTAGACCCTGCCGACCTGCCGAGAATTTTCGACAACGGCTACACAGGACTTAACGGCAGATATGATATGAAGGCAAGCGGTATAGGACTGTATCTTTGCCGCTGTATTACCGATATGCTCGGCATTACTCTTACCGCCGTGTCCGAGCTTGGAAAAGGCTCTGTCTTTATGCTTGACCTTACGGAAAGCAAAATAAGACACGAGTAATCGCAATATTACAAAAATGTAAGACGTACGCTCTTATCGTAAGACGGATAAATGGCACACTTCCGTTATTTCAGCTATAATATTGTCATAGCTTAAAGGAGGTACAATATGAATTTACTTGAAGTAACGGGACTTAAAAAGGTCTACACACAGCGGCTCGGCGCAAAGCCGAATGTCGCACTGCGAAACGTCAGCTTCTCTGCCGCAAAGGGCGAATATATCGCTATTATGGGCGAAAGCGGCTCAGGCAAGACTACCCTGCTCAACATCCTCGCAACGCTTGACAAGGCGACCGCAGGTGTTGTAATGCTCTCGGGAGTTGACATAACAAAGATAAAGGACAGCGACTCTGCGCTTTTCAGACGTGAGCATCTCGGATTTGTATTTCAGGATTTCAACCTGCTCGATACATTCTCCGTGCGTGACAATATTTTTCTGCCGCTCGTGCTTATGGGCAAAAGCTACGATGAGATGAACTCAAGGCTTCTCCCTCTTGCCGCAAAGCTCGGTATAAGCGACCTGCTCGACAGATATCCTTATGAAATATCAGGCGGTCAGAAGCAACGTACCGCTGTCGCCCGTGCGCTTATAACAAACCCCGACATTCTGCTTGCGGACGAGCCTACAGGCGCACTCGATTCAAAAGCGTCGGAGGAGCTTCTCAATCTGTTCGGTGAAATCAACCGTGACGGTCAGACTATCCTTATGGTAACACATTCGGTAAAGGCGGCAAGCAGTGCCTCACGGGTGCTTTTCATAAAGGACGGCGAGGTTTACCACCAGATATATAAAGGCATTTGTGCAACGGAAGAATTCTATGCAAAGATAAACGATACGCTGACGGTGCTTGTGGCAGGCGGTGACCGCAGATGAAAACACTGTTCTACCCGAAGCTAGCCGTGAACGGCATGAAGAAAAACAAACGGCTTTATCTGCCGTATATCCTAACCTTAGTTGCAATGGTGATGATGATGTACATTACGGCATACCTTGCAAGGAGCGAAAACATCGCAAACACAAACAGAGGTGTTTACGCACAGCGGTGTCTTTGGCTCGGAATAATCGTAATCGGCATTTTCTCCTTGATTTTTCTTTTCTACAGCTACTTTGTGCTTATCAAAAACCGTGGCAAAGAGTTCGGCTTATACAATATTCTCGGAATGAACAAACGCAACATTGCACGCATACTCCTTTGCGAAAGCCTTTTCACGCTTATTATATCGCTTCTTTGCGGACTTGCCGCAGGGATACTCCTGTCACGTCTTGCTGAGCTGTGTATGTTCAGACTTCTCGGCATTGAACCGGTAGGAACTCTTATTATTGATCCGGGTGCAATAGCGATTACTGTTGCCGTATTCACCGTTATTGCGGTAATTCTTCTGCTGAGTGCCTTTGTCCGCATAGGCAGACTAAGCGCAATCAATCTGCTTCAAAGCGAAAAGCAGGGCGAAAAACCGCCACGGGCAAATTTCGTATTTGCCTTAGTCGGCTTGATACTGCTTGCTATCGCTTATTACATTGCCGTCACAACACAGGCGGGCATTGAAATTGTCGGGAATTTCTTCCTTGCGGTGCTTCTTGTAATAATCGGCACTTATATGCTGTTTGTCAGCGGCTCAGTCGCACTTTGCCGACTGCTGATGAAAAACAAAAGATATTACTACAAAGCGAATCACTTTGTATCCGTTTCCGGAATGACATACCGTATGAAAAGAAACGGCGCAGGACTGGCTTCTATCTGCATACTGTCAACTATGGTGCTTGTAATGCTTTCGTCCACGATAAGTCTTTTTTCGGGGATACAGACAAGCACGTTTATCCGCAGCCGTGACATCTCGGTAACGCTCACTTACAACAGCTTTGAAGATAAAACGATACGCAATATTTCCGACCTGTGCAACACAGCGCTTGACACGGCGAAAAGCAATGATCATAGCCCCCTAAACACTCTTTCGTATGATTATCTTGAAGTCGGCGGTTATTTTTCAGATAATACCGTCCACTTAGCCCCTGCGACAGATTCCGCAGATGTCAGCCAATCTGAAATAAAGGACTTTTTCTTCATCACGCTTGATGATTATAACAAAACGAGCGGCAGGAACGAAACGCTCTCCGAAGGCGAAATACTGACGGCAGGCTCCGACAGCACCGACGGCGAAATAATATTAAACGGCAAGAAATATAAGTCAAGGGCAGTTCCTATGCCGAAAAATATTTCCTACGGCGAAACGGTTTACAGCACATTTTTCGTTATTCTCCCCGATAATAACACCCTTTACGATATATTCCTGCTGAACCGTCAGGCTTACGGCGAAAACGCATCGTGGTTAAAGCATTATTTAGGCTTTGACATTGACGGAAGCAACGCTGATAAGCAAGCCCTGTGCGACAGCCTCACGGACATTCTGGCAAAAAGCTCACGGAATATGGAGAATATCTTCCCCTTTGCCGAAAGCAGGACCGAAAACCTTGATGTGATGATAGCGACCTACGGCGGACTTCTCTTTCTCGGAATATTCTTAGGACTTGTCTTTGTCTTTGCCACCGTGCTTATAATCTACTATAAGCAGGTTTCGGAGGGTTATGAGGACAGAGAACGCTTTGCAACGATGAGAAGCGTCGGAATGACGGAAAAGGAAATAAAGAAGAGCATAAACTCGCAGGTGCTGACCGTGTTCTTCGCTCCTCTTATCTTTGCAGGCATACACCTTACATTCGCCTTTCCGATAATACTTAAAGCAGTTAAAATGTTCGGCTTTGCCGACAGCACACTTCTTCTTATCGCAAACGTGATATGCTTTGCCGTATTTGCCCTGTTCTACATTTTCGCCTATAAAATAACCTCGGGAATTTACCTGAAGATCATAGGAAGAAAATAAGAGGTTTATAACCGATGCCCGTCCTCAACGGACGGGCATTTTATCACCCCAACGTACAATCAAGCACCATCATAACAACAAACCCTGCCGCCGCACCTATCGTTCCTATGTTGCTGTGCTCTCCGCCCTGTGCCTCAGGTATAAGCTCTTCTATCACAACATACATCATAGCCCCTGCCGCAAACGACAGCATATACGGCAAAAGCGGAGCGATGAAAGAAGCGAGCAGTATCATCACCGCCGCACCTATCGGCTCAACAACGCCCGACAGCACTCCCATCACAAATGCTTTTCCCTTTTTCATTCCTTCGCTTTTAAGCGGCATTGAAACCACCGCTCCTTCGGGAAAGTTCTGTATTGCAATACCCAGCGCCAGCGCAAATGTGCTTGCAAGAGTAACGCTGTCGCCGCCCATGCCGCTTGACCCGGCTACAGCCGCACCGACAGCCATTCCCTCCGGCACATTATGGATAGTCACCGCAAGCAGCATCATGGTAGTTTTTGAAAGCCCCGATCGCACGCCCTCAGGCTTATCGCTGTCAAGATGCAGGTGCGGCACAAGGCTGTCTATCCCTAGCAGGAACAGTATCCCCGCCGCAAAGCCGACCACAGCAGGCACCCAATTCATTTTGCCGTAGTCATGCTCTGACATTTCCATTGACGGTATCAGAAGCGACCATACCGAAGCCGCTATCATTACTCCCGATGCAAAACCAAGCAGCAGCTTCTCCGTCCCAACCCTCACCTTGTCACGCATAAGGAACACCATAAGCGAGCCAAGCGTTGTTCCAATAAGCGGTATCATAAGTATCAGAAATATCTCCAATTGTGTCACCTCAATATAAGTTAGTTTAGACTTACCACTTATATTTTACCACAAACAAAAGAAAAAGCCAAGCGTTACGCCTGACTTTTCCTGTAATATTTACTTTTTGCGTTTTCTTGCCGTAACTGTGCTTATCATCACCGCAACCGCAACAACAGGGGCAGCTGCCGCCGCAAACGGTATATCTCCGCTTGTATTCGGGTTTGTCGGTTTATCCGGCTCTACAGGCTGTTCGGGCTTAGCAGGATTTTCCGGCTTTGCAGGCTGTTCGGGCTTAGCAGGATTTTCCGGCTTTGCAGGCTGTTCGGGCTCAGCAGGATTTTCCGGCTTTGCAGGCTGTTCGGGCTCTGCAGGTTCTTCCGGCTTTGCAGGCTGTTCGGACTCTGCAGGTTCTTCCGGTTTATCCGGCTCTTCAGGCTTTGCAGGTTCTTCCGGCTTCTCCGGTTTATCCGGCTCTTCGGGCTTTTCGGAATCTTTTTTTACCGTTACAACAAATTCCGATATATCGCTTATCAGTCTGCCGTTTTCATCTCTCGTTACGCTTACGGCAAAATTCTCGTCACTTACAGCCGTATATCCCTCAGGAATATCAGCCTCGGCTTCATGTTCGCCGTAATGTGCGTATTCATTGTACTCATAAACCGTATTTCTGTTTTCGTCAACGATCTTTACTTTGATTACAGGGAGCTTTTCAATAAGCAGTACAATCTTGCTGTCGGCAGGATACCATTTGCCGTCTATATACAGCAGCTTCGTGATAGCGTCATTCCTGCTTTTCAGCTCATACTGATAATGCTCATATCCCTCAGGGCAATCAAGGTTATCTATGTTGAATATTGTGTGATGGGCATAACTTACTATGCCCTCCTCTACTACATCTCCGGTGAATGCGTCACAGTAAACAACACGAGTTGTTTTGTCTGAGTTATCAACGGCAGGCGTTACATCGAATATCACATAACTCTTATCCGAAACATACTTGCCGTTTTCTTCGGTGATATTGACGATTGCCTTGTTTGCTTGAGTGAATACATATCCGAATTTTGCAAGATCCTTCTCGTCATATTCGATCACGTTTTCACCAAGCGTTGTAAACTCTTTCTCATCGGATAAAACAACCGTTGCGTAATAAGTAAAATATACAGGTACGATAACGCCCTTTACTGTTCTTACCGTGACAGTCGCAATATCGGAAGCAAATTCGCTGTCGGTAGCTTTCTTTCTTACCTCAACCGTATATTCCGTGTCACCGTCAAGCCCCATAATATAGTCGCTGTCGCTTACCCACTCGTCCTGACCTTTTATGCGGTATTCATATACTCCGTTTCCGTCAATGCCGATATAATCCGGTCCCGGCTTTGCCTTTACATTTTCGGGAGCGGCAGGCCTTTCAGGCACTTCTATACAAAGCGCCTCGCTTGCAAATCCGTTTAAATCAGCTATGCGCTGAAGGTAGATATTCTTTCCGGGTGTAAGCGGTATTGTTTCCTCGTCGAGTGCTACCGCATCGCTCATATCGGAAGAATACGAGTACACGAAATTCTTTGAAAATGTGTAAAGAGTAGCTTCCTTGCTATAAACAAGAGTCTTTACAGCGGGATTAATCGTGTATCTCTTCGGCGTTGTTTCCGTTGCAAGCAGTTCACCGTTCATATCATAAACGCTTATCTCCTGCTTTGTAAAGTCAGCCACCGGGTCGCCGTCTGCAAGTATATTTCCGTCCTTGTCCTTTACGGTAAATCTGCTTTCGTCATACTGTATCGTTTCCTTGTCCTTATCATAGCCGATATACCGCTTTGTTACCTTTACGGTATATTCCGAAGTGTCCTTTCCGCTTGCAGACGATTTTATTACTATATCACGGCTTTCGCCGGGGGCTAAAGTAATTTCCTCAGACCACTCATCAGACATAACTCTTTTGCCGTCAACGGTTATTTCATCGCATCCTCTCGGACGTATCGAAATACCGCTCACGCCGACAGGAAGGGCTATCACGTTCTCATTAGCATAGTCATCAGGCGTTACATATATCTTTTTATCCCCGTATCTTATCGCATACTCCGTAAGCGCCGATTTTGCCTTTGTATATGTACGGCTGACAATGTTTCCGCTGCTGCCGTCCGTCTTGCTCCACGCCGAAACAGTGCAGGCTTTTTCAAGAATTATCGGCTTTGTGTAGCGTATTGCCGCACCGCCGTCTATGCTGTACCATATTTCATCCGCTCCGCTAAGCTCCAGCTTGCTTCCGAGTGCAACAGGACCTTCAATTATCGAAAACCTCACATTTTCCGATGCAATCCTGCTCACCGGCAAAGGATTTGTAAGCGCACTAAGACAAAAGCCGGTAACGCATAATGTATATCCGCCGGTTACATAAGACAGCTCCGACACGTCATTCCAGTCCTTGCCGTTTTCGCTGTACATTGAAACTCTGCCGTCGTCGGAATACTTTGGTGAAGAATTGTAAAAGCCGTTATAATACGTTTCAATCGGCAGCGGATATTCATACTGCGGATTAGTCAGCTTTACCACTATCGAAAAATTTTCTCCGCTTTTAAGTGCGACCGCCTTGTCAAGCTCCACTGTATGATAACCGGGATATTTCTCCGTTCCCGTAACGCCCCTTGACGCTATATTGCCGCTTATGGGGTTTTCCTTGTCCGTACCGGTATAGACCGTTATCTCATACTGCGTATTTACATCGGTCGTATAGAATGAAACCGCTTCAAGCTGTTCATCGCCCTTTGCCGTGAATATATTCGACATATAGCCGTATTTCTTGGCGTCTTCGTCTTTATAGAACGTATCCGCCGAAGCGTTCAGCGACCACATCTTTCCGACACCGTAATAATTGCTGTAGTTGTCCTTGCTGTCAACGATATATGTTGCCACCGAGCCTATAGTCGGGTCTTCATACGACAGCCAGAAGTATCCGTCATCTCCCCAGTCTGCACCCCAGCTGTTCTTTATAAGCCATGCGCCGTCTTTTTCAGGACGTGTGTCATCGCTTGTGCCGAATTTTTCTCTTGAAAAATCATCATCCCATCCGACGACCGAAACCGCATGGTCGGAAACTTTATTCTCGTCATAACAAAAGGAAGTGTAATATTCATTGTTGTAGTAAGCATCATCGCTGCAAAACGAAATCGTCGATGCGCCATATTCGCTTACAAGCTCCTTTATGATATTTTCGGAAACTTCTTTTTCTAAAATATTATCATACCCGTCCGTAATATAGGTATTTGCCGTTGCAAAGTACACATCTGTAAGATGGAAATCGCTTTCACCCGTCAGATGCTCATCGGTATCGTCCTTGTCATACGGCAATCTGTAGGAATAAACAGGACCGTTCCACTCCGCCATCGTAGCCGCCGCAAGACCGGCAAAGCCGCCCATATTATAGGGATCGTCGAAATCCTCTTTGCTTCTTGCCCCATTGAAGAATTCACGCATATATTCGTTCTCGTATGAGTTCCAGACAAGGTGTTTTTTTGAAAAGGAAATATCGGTAAACTGCGTTATAAGTTGCGACTCTATCGTGCCAAGCGACGCAAACGACCAGCAGGTACCGTACGGCGACTGATTCTCAACCGGCGACACCCTGCCGTAATCTCTCAGATCATACGATGACGGGAATTTTTTATTTGCCGTCTGTGTGAGCTGTGCGTAGCTTTCGCCAAGATACGACATATCAAGCATAGACGGCGCAACCCCCGCTTTGTCGCCCTCGCCGGAATCAATATATCCGATATATTTTTCCGATACCGATGAAAGCATACCGTGACCGGCAGTTTCCACAGGCGCAAGCTGTGCCGATGCTGTCATATTGAGCGGAACGCTTCCTGCCGCAAGCGTAGCGGCTGTTATCACCGCAACAATTCTTTTGAAAAGTTTTTTCATATTTTCCCCTTTTTCAGACTGTTATTAATTTGTAATACAGTAATTGTAATAATAGTATTATACAGTATTTTTTGCGAAGTTTCAATATAATTCACAAAAAAAATCTCCGCAGCCTTAAGCCACGGAGATAAAACCGTCAATATGTAACACCGTATTACTTGATTACTTCGACCATCATGCCGGGAGCGGCCATTACAGCGTTTGATTCGTCTGTATCAATGTGCATAGCGTCTGCAAAATTCTCGCTTACTCTGATAACAACATCGCCGAGAATTGCCTTTCTTCCGTCAGAATCAACCTTTACGCTTACAACGTCCTTGTTCTTTACGCCCCACTTTTCAGCGGTTTCGGGAACAAGGTGGATGTGACGCTTTGCAACGATAACGCCCTCGCTGATTTCGATCTCGCCCTCAGGACCTGTTATCTTGCAGCCGGGTGTGCCTGCAATATCGCCCGATTCTCTTACGAATATAGGACATCCGATAGAACGTGCGTCAGTAGCCGAAAGCTCAACCTGTGTAGCAGGACGAACAGGGCCTAAAATAGATACGTTTGCAAGCGATCTCTTTGGACCTGTTATAGTAACTCTTTCCTCGCAGGCAAACTGACCGGGCTGTGAAAGATCCTTCTTCTTTGTAAGCTCGTGACCCTTGCCGAACAGTGCTTCGAGAGCCTCCTGCGTAACGTGGATGTGACGTGCGGAGGTTTCCAGTAATACTTCCATTTTTTCCATAATGTTATCCTTCTTTCGTGCCAAAGGCAATTTTACTGTTAACATTATACACCCGTGAAACGAAAATTTCAAGTGTTTCATATAACGAATATCGGGCGGAACAAAAAAGTTATTACAGCGTCCGCTATCCCCAGCAGAAAGCACCCGATACAGCATACTGCAAACCGCTCAAGATATATCTTATAATAGTGCGGAGCGGTTTCCCGCCTGCCTCTCAGTGCCGCCAGCACGCTGTTTGAGCATAACACGGACAGACGGCACTGATAACAGCAAATTACCGTTCCTATAAATGCGGACGGAAGAACAAACACCGCAAAAGCCGGTATCCCGTTTGCCCCGTATATATTCACAAGCGCCGCAAACGTCATTCCCACACCTATACCCTTGAATGCCGGGATAAGCGCACCCACAGGCTGTCCCACAGCGCAAAGCCCTGCTAAAAACGGCGCAATGCACCATATCAGCGCCGATATGAACGAAGCGGCGGCATTCCCGAAAAATCCGCCGTGTATTCGTCCGGCAAGAAAGTTTTCAAGCAGTTCATCCGGCACAGTCACCGTCACCTTTCCGTAAAACACAGCCCCGACAACAGCCCCGGCAACCGCCGCTATAAAGAGTATCAGCCCTGCATACTGCCTGTTGCGCCTGCCTTTAACCACTACTTCCGATACGGTTATACCGCCGGCTCTCAGATTCCCGTTTTCCTCCGTCATAACCGCCGTATCCGTATCCCGTCCCTTGCAAACATCGTCCCCGCCCGCCACAGCGTCAGACTCGCACACCGCATTTCGTTCCTTTAAAAATTCTTCCCTTGTCATAAGCTCATTCATACTGCACGTCCTTTCCTTTCGGGTACTCTACAGTAAATCTATGAAATGAGAAGAAAATTTATGACCGTTTTGCAATAAAACACAACCGCCATGCCTCAGCACAGCGGTTGATTTCAGATGAAATATATGATATAATAGCGAAGAGGGTTCCTCGGACGACAGGCGGTCAATACATCTCCCAAGATGCGAAAACATCTGAAAGGGGGTGTAGCTGATGTACATAACCTTGAGCGATTTAACACAGATAGGTATTTTCCTTACTGCGTTCACAGTTATGATATTTACTATCAGTTCTTCAAATAAAAAGAAATAACCGCCCACAGCTTCCAACTACGACGGTTATTTCTTAGCCAACACGGGAGCGGTCGTCTGTCGTTCCCTCTTTATTTGTATTCTATCACACTTTCAATAAATTGTCAAGGTGCATTCCGATAGCCAAACAACCGCCATGCCTCAGCACAGCGGTTGTTTCCTGTTATCCGTTAAATTTCAGATCAATATCCTAAATCCGGCAGACCGCTGAGATAATATCTCGGGTTCAGCCTTTCCGAACCGTACCTAACTTCAAAGTGGCAATGACAGCCGTACGCAAGTCCGGTTTCACCTACTGCGGCTATGCACTCGCCCTGGTTTACCTCCTGACCTGCACTGACGAATATCTCACTGTTGTGGGCATATACCGTTGTGTATCCGTCGGGATGAAGTATCATCACAGCATTTCCGAGTCCGCCGTTGTCCCAGCCCGCAAAAATTACCGTGCCGGTTGCAGCAGCATATACATCTGTTCCGTAAGGCGCACCTATATCAACGCCGCGGTGTCCGGCATAACCGCCGTCCCACCAGCCCCATTCCCAGAACGTACCGCCATCGACAGGCCAGATATACTTCTTGCCTGCATCGGCAGACGCATCGGAGTAATGTGATGACTGCGGAGGTAAGGTACCCTGGAGAATTATCTCGGTAACGGGATCCTTTGTTCTCTCTGTTTTCTGAATGGTACGCTTTACTTCTTCACCATTTACATAATAAACCTTCGCCGTTATCTTGTTTGTTCCCTTTTCACCCTCCTGTGATACGGTTTCAACGCCTTCATAGCGGGTATCGTCATCCTGATACTCTGTATCATATGGAACATCAACATTATATGTTTCGGTTCTTGATATACATACCGACATAAAAGGAACTTCCTGCGTCTTGAGCAGCTTTTCTCCGGCTCTCAGCACATAGTCCTCATCCATAATACCGGGATTCAATGCCTCAAGCTCCTCCATGCTTATTCCCAGCTTTGAGCATATTCCCGAATGGCTGTCGCCTTCAACCACAGTATAATACGATGCTTCTTCCTTCTTGGAGTTTACAAGCTTTATTATCTCATCGCTAGACACTATACTGTCCGACAGATATAATCCCGGGACATATTCAACATCCTTTTCAAATGCTACGTCCTCATCCTTTGCGTTTGTGCGATAACTGTCAAGTATCTTATTAAGCTCCGCCTCAACCGCCGTATTGTCAACAAGCGCACCGTAGAACTTTCCGCCTATGTACATTCCGTAAGCATACTCGATCGGCGTATCGCTCATTTCAAGGAGCTTATTCGCAAGCTGATATTTTGTGAGATACTCCTGGTCGCCGAGCATTTCAAGCGAATAGCTCGGTTCCATAGTTATCTTTTTCTCATTGCCGATATATGTTATACGCTCCTGCATTATACGCTCTGCGTCATTGAACACCTGTTCACTCTCGACGTACCCGACAAATTTACCGTCTACCGTCAATTTTATCGCATAGTTAGTACCCGTCGCATATCCTACAACGCTCATCAGAAACACAATAGCGATGATCGGTGCCGCATAGTTGAACAGCGTTACTGCAAGTCCCTGCTTACCGAATACCGCATTCTTTGCTATACTTCCGTACAGCTTTGCGGCTTTCTTGTTGTCGCCCTGCTCCTTAGCAGCCTTAATCTGTCTGTTTGTACGTTGAAGTACACGTTTCGACTTCATAAGCGGTGCAAAGAAGAAGCTGCCTATCGCGCAGAATGTTCTCTTTACAGCGTCCCTGAACAGTGCCGTATGCTTCCACAAAAACTTTGCGCCGTGTGCAACATAAATCGCAGGCTTTGAAAATATATCCGCAATTATATGACAAAAATACTGTCCTGCTATAACAAGCAATTCAAAAATTCTGTCTGTCACGACCGCAGCAAATGATTTCCTGCTTACTTTCTCGTTTACAACTTCTGTATTATCTGTGCCGTTATCGGAATCCGGAGTTACGGTGCTTTGCACGCTTTCTTCTTTTTTTCCGTCATTGTCGGGAAGTATAGTTTCCTCGATGTCGTCACGATAATCGGGTATCTTAAGATTTCCCATACTCTTTCCTTTTCCTGAATTTCAAAAAAACAAAGCAGGACTTATGCCCGCTTACATATACTTATTATAATAATAGCCTGTCGTTGTGAACGACAGGTGATAAATTAACGCTTATTCCGTTAAAAGTCGGAACGGGAGATACCCGTTCCACACCTTTAAGGTTGCTTTTCCTTCCACCATGAAAGACAGCAATTCTTTTCCGTCATTGTTATTATAACACAAACGGTTACAATATCGCAACAAATTGTAACCATTTTGTTACCATTTTGTAACCATTTCGCTCTTTTATACAAAAATACATCAACTTTTGCTTTTGTAACAGTGCATTTTTAACAGACTTATTTTTATTGTGATTTTACATAAACGATACACATTAATTTGTGCAATCCTTACAAATATTTTTTGGCAATTTCAGTATCTGTTGACACGCTCAACGCATTTGTGCTAAAATATAGATGTGAAATTATGCTTACCGTTAAGTTCAGGCAAAAGGCAGGTGATACCCATGAACATGAACGAAGAAAATAAAACCGAAAACCCGGAAAGCGGGATTCAGACATACAACAGGAAAAAGAAGTCACACGGCAATTTTCTTAAAATCGGCTGTGCGTCATGCGGTTTTGTCGCCGTAGTTGCTCTTTGCATTCTGTCAAGCCGTTACTCATGGTTCGGAGTCAAAGCCGATGACGAGGGTATCAGCTACAACAACGGTTCAGAGCCATCATATTCCGCTACTGCGCCTGTCGAGGAGCAAAAGGTTCCCACCAAAGCCAACAAGCATAACGAGGCACAGGAAACCACCGTTGCAACATCGGCAACCACAACCGCCAAGGTAACATCAGCAATCACTACTGCAAAGGCAGCATCAGCAACCACTACTGCAAAGGCAACATCAGCAACCACTACTGCAAAGGCAACATCGGCAACAACAACTGCAAAAACCACTCAGACCACAGCGGCGACAACCAAATCTACAACACCTGCGACAACCGCCGCACCAAAGCCCGCATGGACAGAGAAAAAGTGCAGCGGCACAATGTACATAAACATTTCAAGCTGTTCGGCAAGGAAAGAGGGTTTGCAGGGAGCCGAGGTCGTTTCCTATAAATATTACGGAGATGCGGTAAAGGTTACCGCGCTTACAGACACCGGCTACTATAAGCTCGATGATGACACATACGTCCACGGCGACTATCTTTCTGAAAGCAAGCCTGCTGAAACAACAACCGTTACAACAACCGCAAAACCGATAAGTACTCCCAAACAGAGTAATAACACCGATACATCATCGAACATAACAGATCAGCCTGTCAACTGCACCGCAGAAGAGGCAGAAGTATTCAGACTGGTAAACGAATACAGAGCGCAATACGGCATTGCACCCGTCAAGTGGGATCAGAATGCTTACAAAGCCGCAAAGATCCGTTGTGATGAAATCACAACAAACTTCTCCCACAAACGAAACGGCGGTCAGCGTTTCTACACTGTTTATAACGAGATAATACATGATCGGCTTTACAACTACGGTGAAAATATAGCTTCGGGACAGAGCACAGCGCAGGACGTTCTGAACAGCTGGATGAACTCTGAGCTTCACAGGAAAAATATCCTTGACCCCGATTTTGATAATCTTGCGGTAGCATTCGGTATTTACAACGACAGTTATAAATACTACTGGGTGCAGGAATTCACCACATATTGATAACAAACAACAACGCACGGAACAACCGCTCCGTGCGTTATTTTTATGCCTATATTTTCTTTAAATCCTTCGCTCTTACCGCCGCAGTGACCTGTCCGCCCTGCCCGATGACGATATAGTCCTCTCTGTCACCCGAGCCTGCCTGCATAACCTCGTACACATTTGTGTACACAAACAGTGCAAGCGAACCGCCGTTATACGTCTTTGCGCCGTAATTCACCTTGACTTTATTGCCTACAGCGAATTTCTGCGTTGTGTCATTGTTTTCCGTGCTTTCCGCCTTTTCCGCCTTGTACAGATTCTCTGTATAAAGCCAGCCGGTAGGCACCGAGCCGATGCCTATAAGCGTTTCCTTACCGCTTGCCGACACCTGCTGAACGGTATAGATTGTATCATACACATAAGAATACGGTTCTACTCCGTTTGTGAACCTTGCACCACGCTTCACCCTTACACTGTCGCCTTTTTTGAACAGATTCTCAGGCTTATCGGGCTTTTCCGGCTTTTCGGGCTTATCACCGCAGTTTTCCTTATACCATTTTGCCGTTATCGCAGGATAATCTACAAAGCAAATATCCCCGTCAACGTCCTTGCCTGCGATACTGTCAATACCCCACTGCCACATTTTCTGCCCGTAATCATACCTGCTCGGGCTGTCCGGGCTTTCGGTCCAGTGTGCAAGCCATATATCACGCTTTCCAACAATACGTTCCTTCTGATAGTAGCTTTCAAGCCACGCAGGATTTGCATACACTCCCGACGGAAGCCCTGCCTTATTCAGCCTGTCGCAGAACTCAAGCGCCATATCGGTTCTTTCCTTGCTTGTGAGGTTGTCAATCTGACGCTGTTCCTCCATGTCGCAGAACACGGGATATGACGGCTTTTCATCGCCTATCACCTTGACGCACGCATTTATCTGCCTGTCAAGCTCCGCCGTGTCTGTCGCCGTAACATACCAGTAACAACCGAAATCTATTCCGAGTTTTCTGCACTGCTCGATATTGCGTCTGAAATAAGTGTCCTCGTCCGTGCGTATGCCGGCACGGATAATTACAAACTTCACGCCTGCCGACGCAGCCGCCGTAAAATCGAACTGCTCCTGCGCCCTGCTGATGTCAATTCCCTTTGTTCTCACTGTCGTCCTCCCCGCTTTTGTTTTTGATCTGCTCCAATACATTCTTTATTTTCTGCGGCACCGGAAGCCCCAGTTCAGACGCATTCTCCACAATGCTGATCCCTTCATTCGCAATATAAAAAAGTATCACAGCCGTCATTGCCACAGGTACACCGCCGAGTACATAAGTGTCCGTTATATGTCCCACCGAAACGAACACAAGTATCAGCAGCTTTTTCGCTATTCCCTTGAAGCCCACCTTACTTGAAAGCTTCCTGACCGATATCGCCGCAAGTATTCCACTGATATAATCCAGCACCATAAATGCGACAAGCGCCCAGAACAATCCGGTAACCTCTCCGTACATAAATCCCAGAACAGCTCCGACAGCACCTGCTATGCTGTCAATAATTATCTGCATTCTGCTCATATTTCCCCTCCTTTGATTTGACGTTTATCTGCTTTTTCTCTGACCCTGGTTGATCCACCAGAAGCTCTGAGAATGCGGCGGTGTCGCTCCGCCGTTTGTCGCATTTTTCATTATCTGCTCATCTTCTGTCATGCCCATCTTCTTCCAACTTTCGGGCTTGAGCTCAGGATGCATTTTATACAGCAGTTCAAGATAAGTCCTGTCTTCAATATCTCCCGGTATCTTCATTTGTTCGATCCAGTCATAGAAGCCTTCCTTGTCACCGTACAACTGAAAGAGCGCTTCCGCAAACTCTTCATCGGTGTATATTTTTTCATTGTACTTTTTGATGAAGTCATACGCATCAGCGGGAGAAAATTTACTGTCATCCTCCTTATCTTTCTCTTCCTTTACGGCACTGCGGAGCGAAGAATTCAGTTTGATCCGATAATCACGTTCGCTGTCAATAACGTTCTGTGCATAATCCCTGTCACTTTCATAAACATTCCGATTATAATCACGATCGTTTTCAAGCACATCACGGTTATAATTTCTGTCATTTTCATACACATTACGGTTATAATCACGATCGTTCTCATACTTATCCCTGTCGAACTGAGCCTGCCGGTTTCTTTGTGCCTGTGCATCCTTACTCATATTATATTCAAATTCCCTGTTTGTGTTGTAATCGGACATACTGTTACGATATCTGCTATAATCCGTATTTTCAAGCCCTATCAATGTATTCAGTCTTTTATATGCGCTTTCCTCATCATCACGGTAACGTTCATATGCCCTTTGTTCAAGCTCCGGTATCTTATCATTCAGCTTTGCCATATAACTGTCATATGCCTGCTGACCCGCTGTCACTGCGTAACTGTTTGCATATCCGCCTGTAAGCGCCGAAGCGTTTCCGACCGTATCTTCCATAGCCGTTTTGCCGGCTTTGGTATAACTATCCTTGTACTGAGCAAAAAGCTTATCATTGTTTACATCGTAACTGAACTTTTTACCGTCAAGAACTTTAGTCAGATTATTCTTCACTGCGTCCGAATAGCGACTTTTATATACAGGTGCAGACGTACTTTTATTTACATTCTTTTCTTTGCTCATATTTCCTCCATACAGTATTCTTCCTTTTCTGCCTTCATCTCTGCCTCATACACATCAATCGCAGTATCAAACCTTGCAATATCCTCCGCCGTTATTCTGTCACGGCTGTAATGATTGCCAAGCTGCATAGCCGCCCACGCTCTGTCAAAGCTGCCGCTCTTAACGCCGTTCACAGCAACCTCGACTATCCATCTGCCAAAATCCAACATTATACCTCACCTCCCGATACTGCCGCCGCTTCGAGCGCCGCTACCCTTGCTTCTAAGCTCGCTATTCTCTGCTCGACAGCGTTCACCGCCGCAGTAATATCTGCCGCAATGTCACTTGCGTGCTTGCCGTCTAGTGTGTCTGCATCGCCTGATTTTATTTTTTCCCAGTTGTTCCAAACTCCGTTATTCAGCGACCTGATGTACTGCGTTTTGTCCGCACGCACCGATGTTGCTATCTGCGTAAGATATTTTGGATTTCGGTAAAATACCTGAACATAAAAATTATTGTTAACATGACTTCCGTTCGGCGTGTTCGCTGTAGGATTTGCGGCATTTCCCTGCATTTCAAAAATGCCGTTTGTTTTTAATTCGTTATAATCGCCGCCTAAAACACTAGCGGCTTTTGCCGGATAGAAATCTACGGCATTCTTTCCCGCCGCCGTTCCAAGTGTCGGAAAGTCAGTTATTTCAGATTTAGTGTGCGTATGGCTTTTCGCCGCCGCGCCTACTTCCTCAGCCGTATATGTCGGCTTTTCATCAGCCTTTGCCCAGTCCGATATTTCGTCTGATTTCAGATACGCCGACAGATTCACCGAGATAACCCCGTCAGCCGTTACCGATATATTATCGCCTATCCTAACGCCGCCGAGCGTGTCAGCAGTTGCTGTAGAAAGGACATAGCCGACACCACCATCGGCCGTAAACTTTCCCGAAATATGCAGATTACCGCTATAATCAAGCACCAGAGCGTCGCTTCTCCACTCATTGCTATCGGTTCCCCAGCCGTTGCCAACAACAAGTGCCACATCTTCAGCCTTTTTGTTATACCTTCCGAGTGCAAAGACCTCCCTCCCTGCGACCGTGTGATTACCGGATGCGTGCGAATGCTCGCCTGTAGCCATCGTGTAATACCCCTCTGCGTGTGAGTTGCTTCCGCTTGCGATACAGCCTGTGTTTTCAGCATGAGAACAATTTCCCGAAGCGGTCGTCTGCCACCCCTCGGCGTGTGTACGCGTATTACTCGCAACCGTACTTTCCCCTTCCGCATGGCTGTACGGTGCGCTCGCTGTAGTCATATACCCTTCGGCGTGAGAATAGTACGCTGATGCAACATTGTTTTCATAGTCGTTGAAGATCTCGCAGTTTTTATCCGTATTGGTGTATTCACCGACACCGTCAGACAATGTTTCATATATCAGCTTTTTCTCTTCCTCACCGTCCGATTTTGAAGCAACATCATCGTTTATATCAGCAAGGCAGAATTTTATCCTGTCTGTAAGCAATGAGATGAAATTTTCAATATCGTTCAGGCGCTTTTCGCTGTCTGCCGATTTGTCAGCCGCAAAGCTTATATTGATATTATCCACCTATCTCACTTCCCTTTTCACTGTCAAGATATATTCCGTACAGTAATAAATAAGTTTCATTACTCACTTTGCCGCTGATTTTAATTTTTAAAGTCCTGCATCTCAGCGGTATCATCGGAGCAGTGATTATTCTTTCACTGTCAGTTTCCGTGCCGTCACTTACGAACGCCTTTTTCCATTCTCCCCTGTCACTGCTTACATAAATAGATATCTCCGTAGCTTTGCCCACATTGCCACCGTGCAACATATAAGCTCTCAGCTTCTTATATATGCCATATACTTTCCCTCTGCCGATGTTGCCGCTCACCGCTTCAAAACTGTTTTCCGACTGCATTTTAAAATCATCCTCCGTACCGACAAGACGCACAAGGTTCATTTTTCCGTTACCGTCTTTTGTCACCGCATACAGTCTGCCGTTTATCTCATGAGCTGAGCATACGTTATCAAGCCTTCTTTCATACCACGCCAAATACCTCTTGTCGTAGAAATATACCGTTCCGTCCGATGCCGCCAAAACAATATATCTTCCGTCTGCCGTCATAACAGCGGTTTCGGAGATATCGCCGCCAAGCTTTGAATCTATCCTCTGAGCTGCAGAACCGTTGAAGCAGTACACTCCCTCGGGCGCTTTGTAATAAAGCAATCCGCCGGAAATACACAGCGACCCTCCGCTTCCTTTCTGAACACCTCTCAGCCTGATTGTGCTTACAGTAAAATTCGAGGCTTTTGTGCCATACACAATATGCACGCAGTTCTCCTTGAAAAACAAAACGCTGTCCGCATATACGCAAGCACCTGTAAAATCGCCGTCCGAGCCGATGGTTGCCGCCCATGCGTCGGTCGATATTCCGTCATAGTTTCCCCACTCAACGGCACTGCCGAGTTTTGAACAATAGATTTCGTGATTTCCCGACGAGCAACCCCACAGTCTGTTATTATGCTCTACAACAAAATCCATCGCAGGAAAAGGTTTGCTTATTACCGCATTTTTTATGCACACTACCCTGAAGCTCTCCATTCTTCTTCCTTCCGTATAAAAGTAATGTGTGTCATTATATAAAGACGTATCGAGATTGACCGACACGCAGCCGCTGCTCGTATAGCTTTCCTCCGATATGGATTTTATCTTCGCTGTCAGATATTTCTTTTTACCACCGTAGCTGTATGCTATTCTTACCTGGTCGCCATCATTATAATAAGAAAGCTCCGCACTGTCTTTTGCAACATCGATATACAGCCGTTTGAATATTGATACTGACGGTCGTGTCTGATTCTGATTGTATTCAAACAGCGAACCATCAAGTTTATGCCTTGTCGGGAATGTAACGCTTATCGGATCATCTGCTGTGTTGATAAGCGCCTCATCAGGCAGAATAAGTATATATGCACCCATACCGACAAGTTGCTTTTCCCCCGTGCTTAGCTCAATACCGGTTTTCTTTCCGTCTATATAGATACCGTCTGCCTTTGTATAGACTATCTTACCGTTTTTGAACATATATCCCGTTATTCCGTCCGGCAGTTCTTTATACGAAAACGGTTTGCAGGTCCTCAGCGCAGGATAAGCGGTAAAGTCCATTCCGACAAGCTCCTGCCAATATCCGAGCGGCGTTCCGTTAGAACGGTCGATTCCGCCGAATACCTCCGCACTTTCGGTAACACTTTTTATTTCAGACACTTTTGTCGTCATTTTCTTATCCTTTCATCTTTGTTTTAAATATACTGATATGCTTTGCGTTCCAGTACCTGCAAAACTCATCATACAGTGTTTCATAAAGCGCCTCATCATTTGCGTACCTCTCATATTCTGCATGATAGAAATCAATAAGCGAGCATAAAAACAGGATATATATTTCCGAAAAAGGTCTTTTTACAAAAAGCTCCGTGCTGTCGTCAGTCCCGATTTTTTCCATATCGGTAAAACCGATTCCGTCATGCTCATGCGTCTGATAAACATCCTCATATATACGGCTCTCGATGTCCATAAGCCACCCCAGCTTTTCTGCTTTGCCTATCTCATTCGGACGCAGGCTGTCGACCGCCGCAAGCACTTCATTTACTGTCATCACTTACCCTCCTGGATTATCAGCGACTGTTTCCAGCCCTCATCACGATAGTACTCAGCCTTCTTTCTCTGCACCTCAGCCCTGTCAAGCTCGTTTTTGATAAACTGCGGTACCATAACCGTTTCACCTCTGCGTATAAGATAGTTATTACAGTTGACCGACACAAAGACATCGGCATTATACTTGTCGTTATCCTTGAAAAGCCTTACCGGTACAAGCTTCTTGAGTTCGTTACTTTTATTTTCGTTCATTTTCTTTCCCCTTTATTAATAATTCCCCAGACCCTCCCGTGCGCCTTCATTCAAGCCCCGCACAAGGCTTTAGCTTATCTTATCAGTTGGCGTTTGTTTTTTCGGAATATACCGGCGAACAGCTTTCTATTCTCACCATATACTCGTCCGAAAGTATCTCGGCAGTGCGTACTGCCTTCCAGCCCACGCTCGCCCTCTGATTCAGCGGATCATCGCCGTATCCGAGCTGCTTTACAATATGCTGAAGACCGCCGCCGGTGACATCGGTAACCGCATATGCGTGTGCGCCGATAACAAGCGTTGAAAATACAGCGACCGCCTTCTTTTCATAGTAAGTAGCCGCAGCTACCTCATCGCCTGCCGTAATCGTAGCCTTTGAGTAGTTACTTCCCGACTTTGTATAATAATCCTTACCGCTTATAAAGTTTGCGTCTGCGGTCAGCTGATAGAACTGCGGACAGCTGTCGTCCGCAAATATCTTGGCTTCCGTGCTCTTTACAAATCTTACATTTCCGAGCGAACCTATCTCGCCCTTGAATATGCTCTCAGGGTCTGCATACTTATGCACATCGACCCATTCAGAGCTTCTCATCAGCTCATAAGCCGCATACGGGTGGATTATCGCAACATAGTTCTCGCCGTCAATCCCGTCTGCGTTCATACTTTCAAGCTGAGCTGCCGCGCGGAACACCGTGTCAACGGTCAGCACACAGTCCTTGTCAAGCGCTTCTCTTGACAGCACCTCGCTTCCGTCCTTGCCCGCTGCATATATAACATTCGTACCGGCATTGACGATCTCTCTTGTTATAGTGTCAAGCGTTCTGCCCGACTGACTGCCGAGAAGCTTTGTCGACTGTACAACATTGTTGTCAATAGCCGTAAGCTCCAGCATATCCGACAGCTTTATATAGTCGCCGTACTGATTTACAGTCGCAGTCTTCGCAGTAACCGACAGCATATTTCCCGCAGGCGTAACGCCCTCGACCAGCGGTGTCGTTGCCTTTGCAAGCGAGCTGTACTTTCTGAGTTCTATAGTCTTACCGCCGTTTTTAGGTATAGGATACTTATCCGCAAAGCGGTCGTGTACAAGCTTAGGCTCAGCCATATCAACAAGTGTGTTCTCATAAAAGGTCTTCATCTCGGCTGACAGACCGGGCATAGCCGTAGTCTGCACATCAAACAGGTTTAATCTTACATTTCTCATCTTCATATAAATTTCCTTTCCAGACGGTTCTCACGCCGCCATCTTTCATTTTCTTATCGTAAATACATTTCCCTGCGCAGTTCTGCAACCACGCAATTTTTCCGTCTTTTCCCACCTACCCGCCCGTTTAAATCTTCATATCTCACCGCCTTATTAAAATGAATAATGAAGAATGAAAAATTAAAAATTGTGGAGGCGCTTTCAGCGCGTATTTAAAACGCCCACGCAGCCTTGCACTATTTTCAAACTTCCTACATCACTATCACTTTGTACTATCCTTTTTAATCCACCGCCATTCCCACCATCACCTCCACTCTGCACTATCCCTCGCCCCACACCACCCCGATTAAAATCTGCGCCGTAGGCGCTCCACAATTCTTCACTATTCATTCTTCATCATTCATTATTCATTGATCCGTCAAAGCACCACCCTTTCCCCTCTCTCCGTCCTTCTTATAAGCTCCTTTCTCTCGCTTTTAGACAGCTTCTTACTGTTGTCAGGTGCATTGCTTACCGACAGCATACCCTCTCTTGCCCTCTTTCCGTCTGCTTTCACAGCCCCGCTTTTCATAAGCTCAGATGCGGCATATTCCATAGCCGCACAAATAATTTCATCCTTGTGTATGATAAGGTAAGCGTCCGCAAGTCCTATTCCTTTATAGCACAGCGAGAAGAAATCCCTGTTTTTCATCTCCGCATCAAGGTCAAATTCAGGATACATCTCCTTTACCGCCTCGCCCTCTGCACGCCATTCATCAAGCCTGCACCGCATATCATTTTTCTGCTCCCACTCTGCCTGCCGCTGTATTACGGCGCTCTCTATGCCGTCAAGATCGTTTTCATCAGCCCCGCACAGTCTTGCCGCAAGTCTTACTATACCCTCGGCTTTTCCGGCACGCTCCTGCTTCATTCTCAGTACCGCCTGCCTGAACTCTTCTCTTCCGTTATCATCGGAATTTTCCTTTGCGTCCACACTTTCCGCATTGTCATGTACAGCTTTTTCGTTTTCATCTGCATTAACGGTACTTTCAGTGCCGATATCCGGATTTTCTGACTGTTTTTCCGCCGCTTCGTTCACGAAATCCGTTACTTCACTTTCCACTGCTCTCACCCCTCATTTTTACAGCATTCCACATACTCGGGATAGTTTTCCGCAAGCATAAAAAATCCCTTGCTTATTCCGTCAACCGCTGTATTGAGCTGTTCGTCGTCCGTAACATAGCTTATTATCGCCTGACCGCTTCTCAGTGTAACATCTATGATATCCGTATTGCCTGTGTCCTCACTGTCATATACGTTCTGTGCTATAGTCTCAGCAAGCGTTGTAAGCGCTGCGCATACAAGCGAAGCCTGAGCTGAGCTGTCCCCCTCATTTCTGCAATGCCCCGTGATATAGATATCCCTGCCGAGCCTTGATATATCGATCCTAACTCTTGTCATAACATTTTCTGCGTCATACCCGCACCCTCTCTTATAGTGCGTTCAACGCTCTCCTTTCCCTCAAAGTCCATCATTTCAAGACACCCAAGTGCCTGCACCGCCATATCCGGGTTGAAAAAACCCAGCTGGAACAACTGCTTTGCCAGCTCATTCTGCGCCGCCTTTGAAAAAGGCGATTTCTTAGCCGCAGTGCACACAATATCAAATACAGGCTTCTTTTCGCCCAGATCCACCCCAAACAGTTCTTCCCTGCGGCTTTTTATTTCCGAATTGTCAAATGCCGCATAACCGCCCGTTATCCTGAAGCTTCTCGGCGTATCGTAGAACTGCCGTATAAGCTCTATGATAAGGTAGCACACCTGCTGAAACGCAAAATACGTTCCCTTTATCATATCTCTTGACAGCTTGCTTCCGGCCTCCTGGAGCGCCGCTATCGCACTTGCCGCCGTAACGCCTCCCGAAGTCGACCCCTGCGAGAAATCCCTGTTGCCGCTCGTTTCCTTGAGTTCGTCTATCTTGAAGCTAAGTGCGCTCATAACCGCACTGTCAAGCGGCTCTGTCTTTATCTCCCTGATATCGTCATTTGTCAGACTGCCTGCAACGTGCACAAACATATTCCTGCGGTCGGCAAATTCAGCCTCGTTCACTGCACTGTTCTGCCTTATGAAATATCTCTTCCTGCTCATCTGGACCGTATGCTCAAGCACCACCTGCGACAGCTTATCTATGTACATCTGTGCGTCACGCATAACATCTATATAGCCGAATCCGCACGGTGTTCCCTCCTGTACGAAGAGCGGATCAATAACAAACGGATATCTCCCGTGGCTGTAAAATCCGTCCTTGCAGTTCTCGTCGTCTTCACTTGAATACAGCACCTTATCACCGCAGAACCTGCAATAGTGCAGAATTTTCTTTCCACCGACAATTTTCTTGTAATACCAGTCGACGACTTCAGCCTTGCCGCTGTTGTCGATCCTGTCGTCTGTTCTGTACTTCTCCGTACTCGCAGTTTCATCGGATATACCGTCTTTGAGCTGAGGATACATTTCACATAGTTGTTCCTTTTCAATAAGCGAAACATAGAACAGATTTGCGCTCTCTTCAAGGTCCTTTATTCCCGGTTGCCAGAACAGGTTGAGAATATCAATGTTTCTGATGGCTATATCTCCCCTGCCGTCCTCAAGTACAGGATCCCATACTACCGCCTGGCACGCCGTACCGTTCTTCAGCTTGTACCACCATCCGTCACTGTACAGCTTCTCATAACCGCACCGTTCAAGCACCGCCGGCAGAAGAAGCGACAGCTGCCTTGCACATTTCTCATCTCCCTGTTCTCTCGGAAGCACCGATGGTTCCGGGATATTATCCATAGCGTCTGCGTGCTTGTTTGCTATCGAGTTGAACAACCACGCTGATGCAGGCTGAGGACGCGTTTCGTCAGGCTCATACCCTATCTCACCCCAGTGCCGCATTTTCCACCACTGCTCATTTGATACTATTCTCTTGTCAAGTACCGCCTTGCCCTCCTTGTACTTTCTGAGCACCGCCGCTGCGGCAAGCACCTGTGCCCTGCCTATCTTCTCTTTCATATTTTTCCTTTCTGCTTACAGCATATAAAATGTTTCTCTGCGTTCACGTTTTCTCTGGTCGAGCGGATCATCACCGGCAGGGACTTCCGCACGGCTTTGCGGAGCGGCTATCGGGTGTTCCATCAGCACATAACGACATTCGTCATATATATGATCCTCAGTTGCTGTATCAATGTCCTCAACGTTCTTCTCGTCATACATAAGTGCCGGTATCGTCCGTATAAATTCCCTGCAAGTGCAAAAGCAATAGAACATCGGCTTCCCGTCACTTCTGAAAGCGAATCTGTTATGATACTGCATCTTCCCCGCTATCCTCGCATTGTCACCCGGCGACCATATCACAAAGTTAGGAGCTCTCGCCATAAGATCGGCTACACTTTCACCCCTGCTCTTGTCAAATATGGACGGATCGGCAACTCCATACACATTTCTACCCTTTATATTCGGATCGTCACGTTCAATCTTTCTGATATTCTCCGCTATTACCGACGGCTCAAGCCTTATTCCCTCGTTCGGCTTTTCCGTACAGCCGTAATACTCGCGTATCCTGTATATGCACCCCTCTGTATCCACTGCGTACCACCCTACCGAAAACGGCTTTGTGTACCCGAAATCAAAACCACGCACGATTGCCCAGTGTTTCGGTATCTCAAACGGTTTTATAACGTGCGTCCACAGCCTGTCCTCGTAGTGAACGGGATCATCCCGCCACTCCGAGAACACCTGTCCCGAAAAACTGTCCCAATCGCCGTACAGCAAAGCTTTTTTCTCCGCAGTCGGAAGCATCGACAAGCTTGCAAGATACGCCGGGTCGTTTTTGAGCAGCTTCTCGTTGTCGAACACACTCGCCGGTACAAACACCCTTGAACGCTTGATTTTCACCTGCGTGCCGTCAGGCTTGTATACTGTGTGTTGTTCGCTTATCGGCTTCAGCGGCTCACCCGCCGTGATAAATCTCTGCTTCACCCAAGAGTGTCCCGGTCCGCCCGGGTTGGCAGTTGCCCTTATGTACACTCGTGTGCCCTCTCCTCCGGGCCTGTTTCTCGAAAACATATAGCTGTACTCTTCCCACGAAAACTGCGTCAGTTCGTCAAACCCCACAAAATCAAAATGCTTGCCCTGGTAATTCAGCTTATCCTTACTTCGCTGCATCGCCCCGAAATAGATTTTCGCTCCCGACGGAAAGCTCCAGCAGTGCTTGGTCTTGTTGTACTCAGCCTTCGGATAAGCCGCACGGTATATAGCCGCCGACCTGTCCTCAAGCTCTGTCAGTTGCGGATACGTCTTTCTGAAGATTATTCCCCTGTAACACGGAATGTTCACCTGCCGCAACGCCTCGACCAGTAATGCGTCCGATTTTCCTCCGCCCGCCGCCCCACCGTACAACGCTTCATATTCCCCTCTTTCCATAAATTGAGCCTGCTTCTTCTGCGGCGACCATACCACCCGCCGCGCCGACTGTCGTGCACTCTTCTCTTTCTTTTTATCTGATCCCATTGCTCTGCTCCTCCCGAAATTATTTTTTAATGAAGAATGAATGATGAATGATGAAAAATTGCGGAGGCGCTTTCAGCGCGTATTTAAAAACGCCATCCGCAGCCTTTCGCTATTTCTCAAACTTCCTACATCTCCACCTGCACTATCCCTTGCCAAGCACATTTATTTAGCTCCCTTGTATAAAGAAAGCTGGCTTGCGGCAAGGCTCGCTTGCTTCCGATATGATCATATTCACTGACACTAACACCGTTCAAATTGCTCATACTCTTTCTGCCGTCAAGACTGAGGGGTTGCTACCGCCAACCACTCCATTTCCATCATCACCGCCAACCGCTCTCTGCCCTTAAAATTCAAATTCGCGCCGCAGGAGCCACCATAATTCTTCATTCTTCATTATTCATTATTCATTATTCATCATCTCTCATCTCCTCCATCTCCGGCAACACCACGATTCCCCTCTCGCTTTCCTCCTCGCCGTCCTGCGGAACATTTCCGTCCCACTCATATCCGCATCTGTTTTTAAGCCAGAATATCTGAGCTGTTGTGCTCGGCATAACCTGCTTTTCGACTGTTTTAACTACGCCAAGCTTGCCATCCTTTCCGATTTGCCGTGTGATCTCAGTCTGCGTATACCCAATCGCACGTTTGAGAAGTGCTTCCTCTACCTGCCTTACCTTCTCTTCATCTGTGACTTCTTCAGGCTCATAAAGCCGTCTTATCTCACTGTACTGCTGTTTCCATTTTCTAAGCGTTCCCCTGTTGATTCCAAGCTTTTCGGCAGTCTTTCTTTCACTGTATCCGCATTCAATGCACAACTTTATATTTTCGATTGTATCCTGTGTAACATCAAGTCTGACCGCCGTATTCATCATCCCCTTCCCACTCTCCGCAGTACTCAACATCATATCCGCATATCGGGCAGAAGCTTTCATTTTCATACGCCGCCTGCCCCTGATATTCACCTCTGTACTGCGGCACTGTTGTAAGCTCTTTGTTGTCAAATTCTCTTCCGCATCTCAGACACTTATACATATTTACACTCCTTCCTGTTCAGACTGATTCGGATTGTCCGTTTTATAGTACCGTAAACCCGTTATAATAATCTGTATATCCCCCAACAAAAGATTTGCATTTATTTTTAGTCAACCTTTCGTTGTCTTTATGATAGCACATCTCTTGCCGCTTGTCAACCTTTTGTTGCGCTAATTTTATATTTTCGTCGATTGCTACAAATTCATGCAACAATTTGTTGTTATTATTGACAAATCAACATAACGTTGCTATAATTACTAAAGACAACTGAATGTCAATATGAAAGGAAGAGCGGATATGAGCACTTTTTCCGATAAAATAAGAGAACTGCGTAAACAAAAAGGTGTTTCCCAGGCAGTAGTAGCTGAGTACCTTGGCATAACAAAACAGGCATACAGCCTGTACGAAACAGGCAAGCGTGAGCCGGACTTTGACTCGCTTTTAAAACTGGCAGACTATTTCGGTACCGACACCGACTCATTGCTGTCAGACGACAGTGCCATAAAAGTATCAGACAGCCGCCTGAAGTTTGCGCTTTTCGGCGATACTGAAATCGATGATGAAGTTCTGGATGATGTAAAGCGTCTGGCAAAGCTTCACCTGGAGCTTCGCCGCAGCAAAGAAAAAGACGCAGATAAATAAAGACAGACATAAAACGTACAGCCGGGAGGAGGAACGTATAATTGGAACATATGCTTAAAATAGCGCAGGATAACGACATACCGATAGTTGATATGCCTATGTACGGAAAAGAAGGCGCAATGAGCCAGTGTATAGACGGCATGTGCATCATTGCAATTGACCACCGAAAAGTCTCGGGACTCGCCGACCTCAAAGAGAAAACCTCCCATGAGCTCGGACATTGTATGACCGGCGCATTTTACGATGAAACCTGTCCGGTTATACCTCGCGGCAGATGTGAACACCGTGCAACCGTCTGGGCAATATGCAATACGTTTTCCCGTCAGAAGATAATAAAGACTATCCGCAGCGGGCTTACAGAACTGTGGCAGCTTGCAGAACATTTCGATGTTACCGAACACTTTATGAAAGAGGCGCTTATCTATTACGGACTTTACAGCGGAGAATAAAAAAACTCCCTTATACGAATTTTCGTATAAGGGAGCTTTATATCCGGTTATATATGACTTAGTGATATAAAAATCACAGCCCGCTTAAAGCGGGCTGCAACATAATTTTTACTTTTCAAATATAAGCTTGAATCTGCCGATAACAGGAATATCCTTTGCTTTTCCTTTTATTGCATTTACAAGTCCCACAACAAGTATCATAACAGGTATTGCCATAAATACTATATGTACAAACCATGCCAGGAGAGTACCGACAATATTCGCAGCTACATCGTTCCATGTTCCTGAAAATATTGCAGAATAAACACCCCAGAACAGCTTTGATGATATGAATCCTTCAACAACGTCAACAACCATGACGCCGAGCAGTGCGGGGAAAATCATCGAAAGATGATACCGTAAAAATTTTGACTTCTTTGCAATTATGCAAGGAGCAACAAGCATACCTGCACATACTAAAATAGCAAGAAAGCCGCCGAACAGCCAGCCAACAAGTATGTAAGCAAACAGTGCGCAATAAGCAAGTATACCCATCGCTTTGCCTGCATTTATATCGGCAGCGTCAAATGAAGATGTTACATCCTTTGTGTCAAGTATTTTCTGAAAGAATCCGGGACCCTGATTCACGGGGACAGGTGCTACGGAGCCGTCAAGGTTTCCTCCGCACTTTGCACAGAACTTTGTGCCTTCCTGATACTCAGTTCCGCATTTAGGACAAAATGGCATATTTATTTCCTCCTGATTAGTCTATACCTCTGTATTATATCTGTCTGATACAGATACAAGTTTATTATACACCCCACCGACAGTAAAGTCAATACCGGAATTGTAAAGGAGAATTATGAAAAACGAAAACCCTTTCAGATATTCAGATGACAACAAGCGTTATCACACTTTAAACTACTATAATAAAACCGGATTCGCAGGTAAAGTGTTCAAGGCGGTCATTGACGCAGGCTTCACCTGTCCGAATAAAGACGGCACAAAAGGCACGGGCGGATGTATCTACTGTATGGGCGGAAGCGGCTACTTTACCGAAAAATCGGACGGCGAAATCTACGACAGCGTAAAGCGTCAGCTTGCCGCCGAAAAGGAGCGTATATATAAGAAACACCCGGACAGCCTCATTACAGCCTACTTTCAGGCAAACACCAACACATACGCACCTGTCGCAACGCTTAAAGAGTCATACACGGCGGCGCTTGATTTCGGAGTACACGGAATTTCAATCGGCACAAGGGCTGACTGTCTTCCCGATGATGTTATTGCCCTGCTCTGTGACATAAACAGCAAAACCCACCTCACTGTAGAGCTCGGCTTACAGACAATACACGATAAAACGGCACAAATCATCAACAGATGCTACAGCTATGACGAATTTTTTGAGGGCTACCGTAAACTGCAAGAATCCGGCATACGCACCTGCCTGCACCTGATTGACGGCTTACCCGGCGAAACAAAGGCGGATATGCTCGAAACCGCAAAGGAGGTCGCCCGTCTGCACCCTGCCGCCGTGAAGATACACCTTCTCCATGTAAACCGCAACACCGCCCTTGAACAGATTTACCTTTCCGGCAATTACTCTCCGCTTGCCCGTGACGAGTACATAGATATAGTAATCTCACAGCTTGAATATCTCCCCGCAGATATAATCATAGAGCGTATCACAGGCGATGCCGACAAACGCTGTCTGGTTGCGCCCCTCTGGAGCGCCGACAAAATTGCGGTACTTGGCGGCATAGACCGTCAGATGAAGCTGAGGGATACTTATCAAGGGATAAAGTGCGACAGCGGACAGCTTTAATTCATTCCGGCTTTATATTGCATTTTCCTTTGCGTTGTGATAAAATACGGTTGCAGACTAAGTTTTACTTATTGAAGGAGAAACAATATGGATATGAAACAGCGTATGCACGCAAATCTTCCCTATAAGGCATGGCTTGACGGGCTGAGTGAAGAACGTGCCGAGTGTAAGCGTAAGATATACGAATTCAACAACTGCCACCCCGATGACCGAGGAAAAATGGATAAAATCCTCCGTTCGCTTCTCAGCAAGACGGGTGACACTATTCATATAGAACAGCCGTTCCACTGCGATTACGGCAATAATATTGAGGTCGGCGATAACTTCTTTGCAAACTATAATCTGGTAATACTTGATGTCGGCAAGGTTAAAATCGGCAATAATGTTATGCTTGCCCCAAATGTAGCCATCTACACCGCAGGTCATCCCATACATTATATTCCCCGTAACACAGGCTATGAATACGGCATAGATATAACGATAGGCGATAACGTATGGATAGGCGGAAACGTTGTAATCACACCGGGAGTAAAGGTCGGAAACGGCGTTGTTATCGGTGCCGGGAGCGTTGTGACAAAGGATATTCCCGACAACTGCATAGCCGCAGGAAATCCCGCAAGGGTTATCCGTGAAATAACGGACGAGGACAAGCATTATTACTTCAAAAAGCGTCGCTTTAACGTTGACGATTACCTGATACCCGACACAACAGACTGGAGCAAAATATGAACACACCGACTTTTGATATAAACAAGGTAGATACCCCGTGCTATGTTACAGAAGAATGCTATCTCAGGCGCAACTGCGAGATACTGAAAAGCGTACAGGATATGACAGGCTGTAAGATACTTCTGGCGCAGAAAGCGTTTTCGATGTACAGCACCTACCCTCTGATAAGCGGCTATCTCAGCGGCACTACCGCAAGCGGACTTTACGAGGCTCGGCTCGGATATGAATATTTCGGCAATGAAACGCACGTTTTCTCTCCTGCCTATACAGATAAGGAAATAAACGAGCTTACAAAGTACGCAGGACATTTTGTGTTCAATTCAATAAGGCAGTTTGCCCTGCACCGTGACGCAGTAAAGGACAAGCACTGCCTTATCCGTGTAAATCCGAGATTTTCCACGCAGGAGGGACACGAGATATACGACCCGTGCGCCCCGGGATCAAGACTCGGACAGACGCTTGCTTCGTTTGAAGAGGACATAAAGCGTTACGGCGAGGAGATCCTTGACGAAATAGACGGACTTCATTTTCACACCCTCTGCGAGCAGAACAGCGACGACTTAAAGCGTACCGCAAAGGAGGTCGAGGTGCAGTTCGGCAAATATCTTGATAAGATGAGCGTTATAAATTTCGGCGGAGGACACCATATAACAAGGGACGACTACGATATTGACACGCTTGTTGAGGTGATAAACCATTTCAAGAATGAATACGGGCTTGAGGTGTATCTTGAGCCGGGCGAGGCTGTCGCTCTGAATGCAGGATTTCTTGTGACAACGGTACTTGACGTGATAGACGGAAAAATAAACGGCGAGGACGATATAGCGATACTTGACGCTTCAGCTGCCTGCCATATGCCCGATGTGCTTGAAATGCCGTACCGTCCAGTTATCATTCAGCCAAACGGCAACATTGCAGGCGAAAAGGGCGAAAGGGCTGTCACTGTGCGGCTTGGCGGTAACACCTGCCTTGCAGGCGATGTTATCGGCGATTATTCTTTCGACAAACCGCTTAAACCGGGCGACCGCCTTGTGCTGTGCGATATGTCGATATACTCAATGGTAAAGAACAACACGTTCAACGGTATGGCTCTGCCGTCAATATATTATAATACCTCGCTCGGTATGCGGAAAATAAGAGAGTTTTCGTATAACGATTTCAGGTGCAGGCTCTGATTTCATATTCAGTACAACATAAAAAGCAAAAAACAATAAACCGCAGTAACAGAACCCTTCTGATACTGCGGTCAGCTTGTAGAAAAAGTCTGTTTTTTTCAAAATGTGCTTGTTCTCAATCCCTAACCCCAAACCCCTTCCCCGTGGGAAGGGGCTGAATGTGGGGCTGCCGCCCTCACCCCGCTTGGGGCTACGCCCCAAACCCCATTTTTAAAGCTATGTAGGTTTTTCAACAGACTAACCGCAGTAACAGAACCCTTCTGATACTGCGGTTATTCTATATCCGTATTTAAAAATTCTTACTTACTCTTCCGGCAGAGATACTCCTCGCAGGCTTTAAGTATGCCCTTATCCTGCTCCCAGTTCAGCTTGTTCATAGCCTCCCCGTAGCTTAACAGCCAGTCGCCTATTACCTCTTCCTGCTGAATCTTCACAGCGGCGTCCCTGTCAAACCGTCCCGCAAAGAATACGCTTGTCTTTTCGGTATTGTCAAGCGTATGGAATGTGTACTCCGCACGGAAATCTTCATCTAATTCCGCTTTAAGTCCGCACTCCTCGAAAACCTCACGCAGAGCTGTTTCACGCTCACTTTCGCCGTACTCGATATGACCCTTCGGAAAGCCGATATGACCGCTGTTGTTCTTGATAAGAAAATATCTGCGGTCATCGCCGTCTCCTGTGTACATTACCGCACCGCAGGTCTTTTCATATAAGGCGAATATCTCAGAGGTGTGGAACTGCTCCTGAAAATGAACGGCATTTACTATATTGCACTCACAGCAAAGCTCCGTGCCGACAAGTTCAGACGGTACTCCTACCCACTTGTCCTCGTTATCGTCTGTACGCATAACAGTTGCGATGATAACGCACTCTGCCTTGTCAACCGGCTTATCAACACCGAGAATATATACGTCCTGTTCCTCGCCGTCACCGCCGAGAAGGCCCTCGACATAGCCGTAGTTTATCGGATATACTATCTCCGGGTGCTTTGGGTGATGTGTGCCTATCGGTCGGTCAACCGTCACAGTGACAGTCTTTCCGATATATGATTTGTCACCTCTCGGTATCTTTGTCATAGCTTTTCCTTTCAGCGTTACTGCTTTCTTGCAAGCTCGTATTCATCATCGTTTCTGAAATACGGGCAGTTGTAGTTATCGCCCGTTATAAAACGGCGCATTTCGTCCTCGTCAAGATTTACAAGGCAGGTGTAGCAGTCGTACTCATCGTCATAAACATAGTTTACGCAACAATCACAGTTGGTCATGCTTTCTTCTTCCACTTCATCGAAATATCAAAAGCTGTCACGCTGTGAGTAAGTGCACCGAGGCTGATTATATCAACGCCCGTCAGCGCAACGTCACGGATATTGTCGAGCGTTACGTTTCCGCTGGCTTCCAGCTTTGCTCTGCCTGCGGTTATCTCTACCGCTTTCTTCATATCCTCACAGCTCATATTATCAAGCATAATAACATCTGCCTTTACCGCAAGTGCCTCATTCAGTTCGTCAAAGTTACGCACCTCGACCTCGATCTGAAGCATATGTCCCGCTTTTTTACGCAGAGCGGTAACAGCCTGTGTTATACCGCCGTATGCGTCAATGTGGTTGTCCTTAAGCATTGCGGCGTCCGTAAGATTGTAGCGGTGGTTTCTTCCGCCGCCTGCCACTACGGAGTATTTCTGTAAAGGACGTAAGCCGGGGAGCGTTTTTCTCGTATCTGCGATAGAAGCATCAGTACCCTCGACTGCCTTTACGCACTTGTTTGTGTAGCTTGCAATACCGCTCATATGCTGTAAAAGATTGAGCGCTGTACGCTCCGCCTTCAGCATAGCGCAGGTGTGACCCTTGAACTCAGCGATAACATCGCCCTTCTTTATAGCGTCGCCGTCCTTGAAATGAATATTCATCTCGATAGTGTCGTCAAGTAAGGTGAACACACGCATCGCAACATCAATTCCCGCAAGAACGCCGTCAGCCTTTGATACAAAATATGCCTCCGAAATATCGTCCTCGTCAATAAGCAGGTCAGTGGTGCTGTCTATGTAGTTTATATCCTCTGTTATCGCTCTTTTTATCAGATCGTCAACGTAAAACTGTAATAATTTCATTATATAATGCCCTTTTCCTTTCCCTCTGCAACTACCTCGCTGAGGATTATGTAAGCAACTGTCGTCAGTGATTTTGCTTCGATATAGTCGGGAGTTACCTCAAAACCGCCGTTATCGAGCAGATTTTTCAGTTCCGTTACACGCTTTATATCCTTTGCCGCCTCAACGTAGTCGGGTACAACGAAATAAGAACGTTGCATTATGTGTCTTATCTCGGTGCGTATTCCCTTAGGGAGCGGCTTGCCGTCGGGCGAGGGATAATCAGCCTCAAGCGTTCCAAGCTCTCTGTGGGTATTGTTCTTGTTTATGTCCTCTGCGATAAGACGGCTGAATACCAGCGCTTCAAGCAGAGAATTGCTTGCAAGGCGGTTGATGCCGTGGACGCCGGTATGCGCACATTCTCCTGCGGCATATAAGCCCTTTACATTCGTAGCGCCGTGTCCGTTTACGCCGATACCGCCCATAAGATAGTGCTGGCAGGGGTATATCGGGATAGGCTCTTTGGTCATATCGTAGCCCTTTTCAAGAACCTTGTTATATATCATAGGGAAGCGGTTTTTGATAAATTCGGGATCCTTGTACGAAATATCAAGATAGAATTTGTCACTGCCCGTTTCCTTCTGCTCTTTCATCATATCCTTTGAAACTACGTCACGGGGAGCAAGCTCCTTACGTTCAGGCTCATACTTGTGCATGAAACGTTCCTTGTTGCAGTTGAGCAGATATGCGCCCTCGCCTCGTACCGCCTCGGATACAAGGAAGCACTCACGGTTTTCGTGGTCGGCAAAGGCTGTGGGATGGAACTGCACATAGCTTAAATGCTGAATATCAGCCCCCATATTATAAGCAAACTGTATGCCATCGCCCGTTGCTATCGCAGAGTTTGTGGTATAATCGTAAACTCTGCCTATACCGCCTGTTGCAAGTATGGTGTTCTTTGTGGTATAATAACTGTGCTTTCCTTCGTGAAGCACATCAAACAGAAAATCGTCGCCTCGCTTGGTAAGACCGAGCAGGTGAGTGTTTTCAAGAATTGTGACATTGGACAGCTTCTTTACGCCCTCGATAAGCGAAGTAACTATCTCAAAGCCGGTGCTGTCCTTGTGGTGAGCGATTCTGTGACGGCAGTGACCGCCCTCAAGGGTAAGGTCGATTGAGCCGTCCTGCTTTCTGTCAAAGTCAACTCCGTAATTGAGCAGATTCTTAACATCCTTCGGACCCTGCTCGACGAGTATGCGTACATTGTCGATATTGTTCTTGTAGCCGCCGGCTATAAGAGTATCCTTGATATGCAGCTCGTAGTTGTCGTTTGACGTGTCCATTACAGCAGCGACGCCGCCCTGTGCGAGAGCCGAGTTGCACAGCGTCAGCTCACGCTTTGAGAGCATAAGTATCTTCATGCTGCTGTCAAGGTTGAGTGCAGCATAAAGACCTGAAACGCCTGTGCCGACAATTATTACGTCGTATTCTTTGAACTTCATAAAGATTACCACCTTTTGCGGATTACCGCATAAATTTACTTTATTATTGATTATTTATAAACCGGAAAGGAACATTATGAACGAATCAACCGTAAACAATCCGATCCTAAAGGAAAACGAATCGACCCGTGCCATACTCGCAGGAGTAGATACCGGCGAATATGATGCGGAAATATCTATGGACGAGCTTGAAGAACTGGCTGAAACCGCAGGTGCGATGACAGTGTGCCGTATTATTCAGAAACGTCCTGCTATCGAAAGTGCGACAATTCTGGGCGAGGGCAAGATTGAAGAACTCAGTGCCGCCGCAAAGGATCTTGACGCACAGCTTATTATATTTGATATGGAGCTAAGCTCAAGCCAGATACGCAATATCGAGGATATAACCTCGGTGCGTGTTATCGACCGCACAATGCTTATCCTTGACATATTCGCCGGCAGAGCAGTGACAAACGAGGGAAAACTTCAGGTTGAGCTGGCTCAGCTTAAATACCGTCTGCCGCGCCTTATGGGAATAGGTACGTCATTGTCACGTCTTGGTGGCGGTATAGGAACGAGAGGTCCGGGTGAAACACAGCTTGAAACCGATCGCCGTCACATAAGACGCAGAATAGAAAAACTCAGCGATGAGCTTAAAGAGCTTGAAAAACGCCGTGATCTGTCACGCCGCCGTCGTAAGAAAGACAGCGTATGCGTCGGTGCTATCGTAGGATATACGAATGCCGGAAAATCGACATTGCTCAATTCCCTTACAGGTGCAGGCGTTCTTGCAGAGGATAAGCTGTTCGCAACGCTGGATCTTACATCAAGGGCAATAGAACTGCCCGACGGAAGAAGTCTTACACTTGTAGATACGGTAGGACTTATAAGACGGCTTCCTCACCACCTTGTAGAAGCGTTCAAGTCAACGCTTGAAGAAGCGGCAAGTGCGGATATTATCCTGCACGTCTGTGACGTATCCGACCCCGAAGCCAAGGAGAAAGCCGAAACAACGCTTTCTCTGCTGTCGGAGCTTGGATGCGGCGAAATACCGGTAATAACCGTTCTCAATAAATGCGACAAGCTCGATTATGAACTGCCGCCGGCAGAAAATACCGTAATGATTTCTGCAAAGAACGGCACGGGATTTGACGAACTGCTGAAAGCCATATCGGATAACCTTACCGACAAGGTAAGCCGTATGGAAATGCTGATACCGTATGACAAGTCGGGACTTGCGGCGGCTCTCCACTCACACGGAAAGGTGCTGAGCGAGGAATACCTCGAAAACGGCATCGCCATAACCGCCCTTGTGGACAAGCTACACAAGTATGAGTATGAGGAGTTTGTCATCTGACGATATACATTACAGCCCGAAAGGGCTGTTTTGTTTTACCCGTCACAATCAGAGCTGTACCTCAGTACCTCCGATGGGACGTATCGAAAGAACGTGACAGCTTCCTGCGCCGAATACCTTTTCTATATCAACTATAAATTCCTTTAAAATATCCTGCGGAACAAATGCCTGGATAGTACCCGCAAAGCCTCCGCCGTGAACTCTGCACGCACCCTTTCTTGTAAGAGCGTGTTCCGCAACGTTCAGTGCTATGCCTACCGCCTGATGCGTATAGTCCGAAACGGCAAAAATATTCTGTAAGTACTTATAGCTTGAGTTTCCGCTTTCGTTTATCGAGCTTAGGAAATCATCAAAATGCTGATGCCTCAGCGAATGTACCAGCTTGTCCACACGCTCGTTTTCCTCGAAGAAATGGAGCGCACGCAAAACGGCACGGTCGCCGTACTTCTGCCTTAAGATGCCCATATTGAGTATTACATCCGCACGGGAGATTTCACGCAGATATTCTGCGGAGAAGTAGCCTGCTATAGCTTTCATCTCACGGGGAATAGCAGCATATTCGTCTGTAAGGTCGGCATGATCTGCCTTTGTATCGATTATGCACAGTGCGTGTCCGTATGAAGAGAAATCAACAGGGATATTCTCAATGATAGGCGCCTGTGTATTCTTGAAGTCTATGGCAACGAAACCGCCTACCGAGCTTGCCATCTGATCCATAAGTCCGCTGGGCTTGCCGAAATATTCGTTCTCGGCGTACTGTGCTATCTGAGCGATCTTCACCGCACTGATACCGCCTGCGTTGTATATGCCCGAGAGGATATTTCCGATAAGCACCTCAAAAGCGGCAGAGCTTGAAAGGCCGGATCCTTTCATAACGTTCGATGTTGTATAAGCCTTGAAACCGCCTATGTTAAAGCCGTTGTTCTTAAATCCTGCGGCAACGCCTCTTATAAGGGAAGCCGATGAATTCTTTTCATCTTCATGAACGGAAAGATCCGATATGTCAACCGTATCCTGCGGAAAGCCCTCGCTCTTCACTGCTATGATATTGTCGTCTGTAGGCTCTACAACTGCGATAACGTCAAGGTTTACGCTTGCCGCAAGCACCTTGCCGTGGTTATGGTCGGTATGATTGCCGCCAACCTCGGTACGTCCGGGAGCCGAAAAATAACGGAGTGAATCGCTCTCCCCGAAAATACTCCTGAACTCCTGCGCCGACTTCTCATATCTTTCCTTCTGAGCCTTTACTGCACCCTCTGAGTATATCTCCTCAAGTGTGTGAATTGTCTTCTTTGCCATGATCGTTTCCTTTCATTTTGCTTTATCTGCTTATCTTTTCTCCCGTGGGAAATTAAATCCGTTTATTCCTTTTCGGTATAGAACATTCTGTACTTGGTCGAGTTATGATAACTTACGCTCAGTACCAGTCCTATCGCCACGAAAAGACATATACCCGATGTACCGCCCGCGCTGAAGAACGGAAGCGGTATTCCGATAACCGGCGCAACGCCGAGCACCATTCCGATATTTACTGTTGTATGGAACACAATAAGAGCAAATACGCCTATGCAGATAAGCCTGCCGAGCGTATCCTTTGCACCGCTTGCATTGGAGAGAATTTTCAGTGACAGCGCCGCAAGCATTCCTACAATAAGCAGACAGCCGAGCAGTCCCATTGTCATTCCTATATATGAAAAAATAAAGTCGTTGTGTATTTCGGGAACATAGGTATATTCGCCGCCCGAAAGTCCCTGTCCCGTAAGTCCTCCGGAGCCTAAAGCTATCTTTCCGACGCGTTGTTGCATATAGATTCCAAGCGCCTCGTCCTCCTGCATCTGTGTGTCCCACAGTACCTGAAAACGCTTCTGCTGGTGCGGCTGCATAAGGTAATTCCATAAAACGTAGACAGCCGGAGGAATAGCCACCGCTATCATTACGAGATATTTCCACGAAAGACCTGCCGCAAACATCATGCAAAGGAAGATGAACAGGAATACTATAGCCGAGCCGTCATCGCCTGTCTGCCTTATAAGCAGCGTAGGTATCGCCCCGTGAACACACAGAAGTATAAAGTGCATCGGCTCGTTCATTCTGTCCTCGACCTTTGACAGATGAAAGGCGAGCGACAGTATAAATGCAAGCTTCAGTATCTCAGACGGCTGAATGGTCGCAATTCCGAGATCGAGCCAACCTATATCGTCTGCGCCCTCTCGCTGCAGTCCGAGCGGAGTGAACAAAAGCAAGGTAAGTCCGAGTCCTATAGGCACATAGATAAACCACAGCTTGGCTATGAACTTATAGTTTATCACCGCCAGTACAAGTGCAATAACAAGTCCTCCGATAAAGGCTATAAGCTGTGTCTTGTACTGTGTTGCGGTTACAGCCGAGCTTATATCGTTTTCATAAAGCGTGTATTGGATAAACACCGCAAATCCTGCAATGCCTATGCACATGAACAGCAGCAGTTTATCAAGTTTTCCGAAATAGGTTTTAATTTTGCTGAGAATCAGTTTCATAAAGCTGTGTTCCTTTTAATATAAATGCGGTTTTACCGCAGTCGATTTTACAATTACAGATAAATATATTATACTCGAAAAAAGCGTTGTTTTCAAGCAAAATGCAAATAAAAGCGGTCTTTACATCAATTTTGCAAATTAAATACAAAAAGCCGAAGAATTATCTATAATTCTTCGACTTTTTCAACAATTTGAAATTAGTCCAATCACCTGCATTGTTCTTGAAATACGGCTGCAACTTTGATATCTGTTACTTTACCGACAACCTTTCAAGAAACGTCCGTTTTGCCTCAGCCAGCGACAAGGGACGTGAGCAGTAGTAACCCTGCACCTTGTCAATTCCGAATTTTTCCACCGTGTCAAGCTGCTCCTTATCCTCAATTCCCTTTACACACACAGTAAGGTCACGGCATTTAGCCAGGTGAATAACCGAGTTTGCAAGCTCGCTGTCAAATTCGTCCTCGTGGTTCATAAACAGTTTAGCAGGTATATTTACGAGGCTGACATATGAGTTTTTCAGCACTTTCAGTGAAATATTCTCCGTACCGTACTTGTCAATTGCAATATTTACGCCGAGTGAACGTAAGTCGTGCAATATATGGGTGCTGTCGCTGTAGAAAATATTCGCCTTTACCGGAATTTCAAGTATCAGCGACTGCGGTTCAAGCCCGCTCATCTCAAGCGCACGGCGCACCTGTGCGATTATTTCGGCTGACTGCGGCTCGCCTGCTGTAAGATTTACGCTTATCGAGAAATTTTCAAAGCCTGCGTCCTGCATCTCTTTGCAGAACTCGCACGAACGCTCCATCACCCAACCGTCAATCAGATGCGACAGACCGAGGTTCTCAGCCATCGGAAAAAGTGTCGAATTAGGTATATTTCCATACTGGTCATCGTGCCAGCGTACAAAGCTCTCGCAACCGGTTATACTGCCGTCGTGAGCGCTGAAACACGGCTGAAAACGCAGAGAAAAGCCTCTCATGCCGTCGTTTATACATTCTCTTATATGCTGTTCAAGATTTGCGGCGAACATTCTTGTACGCTCAAGCGAACCGGAATAGAAAGCATAGCTGTTCTGCTTGAATTCCCTTGCACGGTACATTGCGGTGCTTGCCGCCTTGCACAGCTCTTCTGCATCTTCGCCGTTTTCGGGATAAAACGCTATACCAAGACTGCAATGGATAGAGTGTTCATCCTCTCCGAATTTCCACGGCTTTGAAAAGCGATATATCAGCATTTCGGCAAGATTTTTCGCCTCATCGTCCGTGCAATCCGGCAGATTCAGCATAAAGATCGCATTTGTGAAATAATATACGCCGATATCCTTTATCGGAAGGTTATTAAGATACTGAGCGATACTGCGTAACAGCATATCCGAGTATGTATGACCGTACACCGCCGATAACGAACGTGTGTTCGTAACCTTGAAAGCAAGCAGCGATCCCTTTCCGTTGCGTTTCATTATCTTGTCTAGGTCCTTGTTGAGCCTGGCACGATTAGGAATACCGTATATTGCGTCATAGAAAGCAAGCTGTCGCATACGCTTCTGCGACTGTTCCAGCTTATCCTGCGTTTCCTTACGCATCATCAGCGAAGAAATAATCTGTGAAATGTTACGGAGTTGTTTGCGTTCACGCTGTGTCCAGTTGTGCTCCTTTTCTATCATCTGGAACATTATCAGGCTGTCAAACGCACCCGAATTTATCAGCTTGAAGATAGCATATGCTTTTATGCCGAACTTTGAAAGGTCATTGGTATCAGCGTCCGAAAATGCAGAAGATGTAAGGCTCAGATCCTCCCGTATCGAATCACCGCTCAGCGCCGTTTCCCCGTCTATTTCAAGCGGCAGTTTGCGGTATTTGTAATCCCTGCACCAGCACAGCTCCTGTGTGAAATCATCACGGTCGACTATCGTTATCCTGTCAAGGTGGAAATAGTCGCCGATAAGCTCGGTTACCGAGTTGAGCGCTATATCTGCGCTCTTGCTCTCCATTATTATGGCATATATGTTATTCAGCAGAATCTGCTCTTCAACATTCTGACCCAGAAGCTTGTTTGCATTCTGCGAATTATCCATTTCCGACATTACGACAACAAAGGCGTTTGCCATGCGTGAAACCGTCTGTACAAGCGTTTCCCACAGCTGAATGTTTTCATCGAGCAGTTCCTGCGTTTTCGCTCCCAGTATCCACGTTCCGCTTACAAGGTGATTTATGCGTATATTCTTTTTCTTCTGATACGCAAAATCATCGGGAGAAAGCGACTTGTGCTGTGTTTTCGGAACGCATATCAGCTTACCGTTTTCATCAAATATTGCCGAATAGAGTTGCGGCTGGGCAAACGGGCGCTGTATGCTTGTAAGATAGTCCACATCAAGCACATCGGCAAGACCCGGTGCGCCTTTTTTAAGCTCGGACAGCTTTATGTTGTGCTTTTTGCGGAATTCGTTATATACAAGGTCGTCACCCGCTGTTTCAAGATAGGTCGACACATCGCACATAGTACCCTCAAATCTTACCGGTCTGCCGTACTCGGCATACACCGCCTTGCAGGACAAAAAGAACCAGTGAAACTCATCGTTCACCATGAAACGGCAGTGTGCCTCAAAACATTTTTCCTCATCCTGTGAAACATCGGTGAACATTTCCGTTATAGGCGGGATATCATCAGGATTTATAAGTTCCAGAAGTGACGGATAGGTCTGCTCAGACGCTTCACCCGGGTTTATTGTGAACGGAAAATCTCTTGAAAAACCGATTATTATATTAATGAATTTCTGACCGTTGGTGTTTAACTGCACCGTTTTCGCCTCCTCAGGCTGTATATCAGCAAATAATTTAGTGTAATAAACTGTTAAAGCGAGGTAACGCAATTAAAATCAAAAAAGCCTTTAGGCATGGACATATTTGCAGATATCCGCAGTACCTCCATTATGATTTTATTTAATTTTACCATAAAAAAGAATACAAATCAAGCTATTTTGTAAATTTTCACAACATTTTTGCATTATTTTTAGACAGCATACGAAAAAATACGGCAAAAATTGCCCGCAGGCGTTCTGCGGGCAGGATTTATATTCGTTTATTGTGCTCTGTTTCCGTCCGATGATTTATCAGAACTTGTTTCGTCTTTTTTGCTCACCGTGTTGCCTGTATTATCGGTACCGTCCGGAACTTCCGGCTTCTCTACCGAAGCAATGTCGTTCATATGACTGATCTCCATAAGATAATCGACCCTGCTTCGTACTCCGTCCTTAGTGGCAGTACCTGTCTGCTCCATAGACGTGCAGTAGCCGTCCTTGTCAAGATAGTACACAACGCTGAAGCTGTCAAGGTCGCCGACAAGTCCGAGCTGGGAAGACATTGAACTGTTGAGCTTTGAAACATCATACTGCATGGTTATCGTCTTACCGTCAGCGGTCTGCTTTACTTCAGAGCTTATCACGCTGTCCGGCTTTATGAATATCATACCCTCATCGGTCATTGACATTTTGTTGGTACGGTTATAGCAGACATAGTTCTGATCGCCGCTTACAAGCGTATGCCATTCTCCGTCGGAGTAGTAATTGAATTCGGCGCCGTTGTGATATTCATAATACTTTGTATTTCCGTCCGTACCGAAATAGCTGTATGACAGCGTATCATTCTGATCGTAGCAGAATGTCAGTTCCTGCGTCACAGCACCGGTCCCCTTATCGGTAACAGTGAGTTCTGCGGAATAAAGCGAAGCATATAGCTTTCTTGCATTTTCTATATCACTGTAGCCTTCAATATGCGAATAATCGGCACTGCAAGCCGTCACAGCAGTTACAGCCGTTAACGCCGAAATAATCACAGCGATGATTTTTCCTGTTTTTTTCAATATAACGCTCCTTTTGCGATTTAACAATTTGCAACGTGAAATAAAAATACAGCGGGCGACCTGCTTAGTGCAAAATCCCCGCTGTTTCTTTATAATGTAAATTCTGTTCGTCTACACTTTTCTACACATCTACACATCGGGCAAAGCCCGATTACACTACTTGACCGGGAGTGTGAATTATTCAGCAAAACCGCTTTCAACGAGCTTTACAAGACCGTCAACCGCGAGCTGTTCATCAGAGCCGTCAGCAATGATTCTGATTGTTGTACCGCCAACGATACCGAGTGAAAGGATACCGAGAAGGCTCTTTGCGTTTACTCTTCTTTCTTCCTTTTCTACCCAGATAGATGACTTGTACTCATTAGCCTTCTGGATGAAGAATGTTGCGGGTCTTGCGTGTAAACCTACCTGATTCTTAACGCTTACTTCCTTAACAAACATGATTGGTTACCTCCGTAAATTCGTATTATCTTTCCGTCGAGCCGTCCGCATTGAGATGTTATGCGGTATCTCCGCTCTGTACCTATAGTATATCCAAATGTGCCGTATTCGTCAACAAAGTTTTTTCATTTTGTCAATTTTTCTGCGATTATTTTTCATATTTGTTCAATAGTCCTCAATCGTCACATCGCAATTTGTACGTTATGCACAAAAAACTTTCAACAAAGTATTCAACATATACATTAGTTTTCAACCGAGAGCAGCTCTTGCACTTTATGGGAGGACGTCAGTCGTTTTTACTTCTTCTCTTCTTCCTTTTCTTCCATAGTGATTATTATAAACGCCGTGGTCATAAACACCGAACATATCATAACAGCCCACTGATTTACAGCCGTCACACAAAGGTCGCCTGCGATTGCGCCTATGGCAAACATTGCGTTTATGCTGAACAAAAGCAAGCCCTTTCTCAGATCGTCACGATTTCTGTGTGCAACATATTCGCATATAGATGAAGCCGCCGTTCTCATATTGCCTATACACATGGTGGTAGCGCAGGCGTAGCTCTGCGGATATGTGCCTCTTATGCTTATTTTTCTGAACGCCTCGACCTGAGCGCCGCAGGCAAGCGATATCATACAGTTGCAGAGAATGTTCAGCTCATGCGGAATAAACGCCGCCGCAAAAAGCGTGACTGCCTCAAACAGGATAACTATCTGCCGTCTGTGAAGCGCTCTGTCCTTGAATATATGATGTACAGTCTGTGCAAGCACAACTCCTGCGATAAACGCCATAACCGGCGCAAAATACCTAAGCGCCGTGCCGAAATTGCCTTTTGCCAGATTTACCGCCATAAGCAGAATGTTACCGGTCTGTGCGTTTGCAAAAACTTCACCTCTGCACATATAGGAATATGCGTCCATAAATCCGCCCGACATTGCAAGTATATACACAAGTGCCATTGAATTTTCACAGACGCTGATTTTCTTTTTCATATCATCACCGTTTATAATTTTATCATATTGCGCTTTGAGTTTCCATCGTTAATTGATACAAAATTTATTCCACCGTATGTGGATTTCAATGTATAAAATAAAAATGAGCCGTCTGAAAACGGCTCATAGCAGACTGTCGATAAACCTATATATTTTTTGAAAATGGGGTTTGGGGCGTAGCCCCAATGCGTGTTGTCAGTCGTTGGTGTCGCTGCATCGTGCAGCGACTGTGTGCGACTGACTGCAAGCGTCCTTGCTTGGTGAGGGCGGCAGCCCCACACTCAGCCCCGGCACGGATGCCGGGCGTGTATGCACAAGGGCTTTGCACGATGCAAAGCCAACCAAGCATACACAGCCCTTCACCGAGGGGAAGGGGGTTGGGGTTTCGGCAAGGATGCCGAGATAGAATGCCCAAAGGCTTTGCAGGACGCAAAGCCCACAAAGCGTTCTTATAGGGATAGAGAATTTGCTCTATTTTTATAAATACAGACTTTTTCTACAAACTGAAATGAGCCGTCTGAAAACGGCTCATAGTTATATCTTAATCGTGTTTACATATTTCTTTTCTTGCCGCAAGTTGTGCAGAACAACGCACCGTCGGGAAGCTTTGCTCCGCAACCTGTGCAGAATGCCGCAGGAGCGTTGTTTACCCTGTAACCGCAGTTGGAGCAGAATATTGCGCCCTGCGAAAGCGCATTGCCGCAATTGACGCAAAAGCCTGCCGGTTCAGGTTCGGAGGGAGTTCCGGGCTGTGTAGTTTCATTTGCAGACTTAACGGGCGTTTCCTGCTGTACAACCTCAGGCACAGGCTCTGCGGACGTCTCCTGCTGTGCGGCCTCAGGCGCAGGCTCTGCGGACGCCTCCTGCTGTGCGGCCTCAGGCACAGGCTCTGCGAACGCCTCCTGCTGTGCGACCTCAGGCACAGGCTCTGTGAACGCCTCCTGCTGTGCGACCTCAGGCGCAGGCTCTGCGGACGCCTCCTGCTGTGCGGCCTCAGGCACAGGCTCTGCGGACGCCTCCTGCTTTGCGACCTCAGGCACAGGCTCTGTGAACGCCTCCTGCTGTGCGACCTCAGGCACAGGCTCTGCGGACGCCTCCTGCTGTGCGGCCTCAGGCACAGGCTCTGCGAACGCCTCCTGCTGTGCGACCTCAGGCACAGGCTCTGTGAACGCCTCCTGCTGTGCGACCTCAGGCGCAGGCTCTGCGGACGCCTCCTGCTGTGCGACCTCAGACACAGGCTCTGCGGACGCCTCCTGCTGTGCGGCCTCAGGCACAGACTCTGCATAACCGGGCACAGGCTGTGAATTCATTACAGGTACGGGAGCGACCGGATGCGCAAGCATTTCCGGTGTAAGAACCGTTGTTTCTCCGGAAGTGCTCTGATATTGAGCATTCTGCTGATACTGCTGAGGGTAGCCCTGCTGAGCATTCTGCCGATATTGCTGAGGGTAGCCCTGCGGAACATTCTGCTGATACTGCTGAGGATAACCCTGCGGAACATTCTGCTGATACTGCTGAGGATAACCCTGCGGAACATTCTGCTGATACTGCTGAGGATAACCCTGCGGAACATTCTTTCCGTACTGCTGAATATTCGGCTGACCGTAAGGCTGATAGGGATTATACTGCGGCACGCCCTGAGGAACCGCCGCACCTCTTATTTTCCCGTTTGCGCCATTATACTTGCCTCTTGCAGAACTGTTGACAACAAATGCGATAATGCCGAGCAGACCCGCAACGCCAAAATAAAGTCCATAGAAAAGTATTATCATACCTGCCGACAGATCACCCGAAGCAAAGCTGTCAAGCGGCATACCGAACCTTATCGGTGTCAGTAGAATTGCAAGCAGAGTTTCCTGCACTGAAAATGAAGCGTCAGCAAAAGCGCCTGCCGACGTAAGCAGTGAAAGCACAGAAACAACAACAAAAACAAGTATAGAGCCTATACCGCCTACAAAATCAATTATCGATATTATCTGAGCAAGGATCTTGACACCATCGTGTTTGCCCTTACTGTAAATCGGTGCAAGAAAAAAACATACTATTGATGTAACTGCTATGGCTATAGCGGCCCAGAACATAACCGTCGTGACCAGCATCTTGTCCGACAGATATTCCAATATGTATTCTGTATGTGAATTCAGCATAGCTTTTCCTCCCAAAAGAACATTCACGCTCTTTTTTATAAAATTATTCCTCACAAATCCAACTGTTTGTGCTACTTTATTTTAACATGAACTGTCTGCCATGTCAACATCAATTGCAACGCTACGCTTGCCTTTTGGCTGTAAATGTGTTATACTGTGTTTTGTATAAGCTGACGGCTTTGTACTTATTGAAGAAAAATCAGAATATTATATTTATAGCGTATATCTCGGATATAACGGCTCCGGTTTATGAAAGGCGGAAAAAACTATGTGTGGAATAGTAGGATATGTAGGTGCAAAAGAATGCACCGCAATACTTGTAAACTCGCTCACAAAGCTCGAATACAGAGGTTATGACTCGGCAGGTATAGCCGTGTTTGAGGGCGACAGGATAAAAACCGTCAAGGCAAAGGGCAAGCTCAAGGACGGACTTATCGAAAAGCTGTCACACGAGCCTCATTTCACAGCTACGGCAGGTATAGGTCATACACGCTGGGCAACGCACGGAGAACCCAGCGACATCAACTCCCACCCTATAGGAAACGGCAGAGTATCCATCGTTCATAACGGTATAATCGAAAACTACCGCAAGCTCAAGGATTTTCTTATATCAAAGGGCTACGGCTTTGAAAGCCAGACAGACACAGAAGCTGTTGCAAAGCTGCTCGACTATAATTACAACGGTGATCCTGTTGATACTATAATAAAGACAATCGCCGATATCGAGGGTGCGTATTCACTCGGCATAATGTTCAGAGAACATAAAAACCGCATATTTGCGGCAAGAAAAGAAAGTCCTCTGATAGTCGGCAAGGGCAACGGCGAGATGTTCATAGCCTCCGATGTTACCGCTATAATCGAATATACAAGAGAATACTATCTGCTTGAGCCGGGAGAGGTTGCGGATATAACAGCCGACGGCGTTGTGTTCTACGATATGCACAAGAATGTCATCGAAAAGGAATTACAGGTTGCTACATGGGATGTTTCGGCGGCTGAAAAGGGCGGTTATGCTCATTTTATGCTCAAGGAGATATGCGAACAGCCCGATGCTCTGAAAAAGACTATCAATCCCCGTATCAAGGGCGGTATGCCTGACTTCTCCGAGTGCGGACTTACAGATGAGAAGCTGAGAAATTATCATCACATTTATATAGTAGGCTGTGGCTCTGCAATGCACGCAGGCATGGTAGGAAAATACGTTATAGAAAAGCTGGCACGCACTCCCGTTGTCGTGGATATTGCGTCCGAATTCCGTTATCGCGATCCTCTGCTTGCACCGGACGATCTTGTAGTTATTATCTCACAGTCCGGTGAAACGGCAGATACTCTTGCCGCTCTGAAGCTTGCAAATTCTATCGGCGCGGATACGCTTGCGATAGTAAACGTGGTAGGCTCGTCAATAGCAAGAGAAGCAAAGATGGTAATGTACACCCTTGCAGGTCCCGAAATATCGGTATGCTCTACAAAGGCGTATATGGTGCAGACAGCTTTTATGTATCTTCTTGCTTTCCGCGTGGCATACGCAAGGAATGTCATAGATGAAGCAGAATGCAGACAGCTTATATCCGAGCTTTCCGGAATTCCGTCAAAGGTACAGAAGTGCGTTGACGATCAGACGCAGTATCAAAAGGTTGCGTCAAAGCTTATGAGCGCGGACAGCCTGCTCTATATAGGCAGAGGTCTTGACTATGCGCTCAGTATGGAGGGAAGCCTCAAGCTCAAGGAGATTTCTTATATTCACTCGGAAAGCTATGCCGCAGGCGAGCTCAAGCACGGCACTATTTCGCTTATCGAAGACGGTATGCCGGTCATCGCAGTTGCAACACAGCACACTCTTTATGAAAAGACTATGAGCAACATAAAGGAAGTCAAAACAAGAGGCGCAACTGTAATAATGGTCTACAGCGAAGATATGAAGTTTGACGAAAACGATGTTGATTATCCCGTTACACTCCCTCTTGCAAGAGATCTTCTTATGCCGCTTGTGGCTGTAGTACCGTTACAGCTTATCGCATATTATACTGCGGCGCTCAAAAACTTTGATGTTGACCATCCGAGAAACCTTGCAAAATCGGTAACGGTCGAATAATCACGGAAAAGGAATGTTCAAATGTACGATATAACAGGCGCAGTTTCTCTGTGGGAGCATCTGGCTGAAACCTCAAAGCCGATAATAATATACGGTATGGGTGACGGCGCACAGAAAATACTCGATGTATGCTCCTTGAAGAATGTAAAAATATCGGGATTTATGGCGAGCGACGACTTTGTGAGAGGTCACAGCTTTGCGGGCTTTGAGGTGAAAAAGCTGTCCGATATTGAACGGCAGTTCGGTGACTGTATCATACTCGTTGCTTTCGGCACTCATATTGACGAGGTGATACAGCGTATCATTGCCATTTCGGACAGGCACGAATTATACGCTCCCGATGTTCCGGTAATAGGCGGAGGATTATTCACAAAAGAATATGCCGAGGAGCACAGAGCCGAGCTTGAAAGAGTTTACTCGATGCTTGCGGACGAGAAATCAAAACAGGTTTTCGACGGCTGGCTTGAATATCGTATAACAGGAAGGATACAGCCGCTTTTACGCAATCAGACGGATAAAGCGGAAGGATATGAGATTCTTGACCTCGGCGGCAACGAAACCTATGCGGATCTCGGCGCATACAACGGCGACACGATAACCGAGTTTCTGAAAGTGACAGGCGGACAGTTCAACAAGATTTTTGCGATGGAACCTGACGGTAAGAATTACGCAAAGATGAAACGCATACACTACAAGCTGAGCCCTTATGACTTCAAAACGGTGAATGCGGGTGCGTGGAGCTGTGATACGGTCTGCAAGTTCATATCAAAGGGCGGAAGAAATTCATCGCTTATCCCCTATGAAAAAGGTAAGCCTGTCAATCCGTCACGGATAAAGGAGATAGAAATGCGCAGTCTTGACAGCTTTGTAAAGGACGAGCGTATAACTTATATAAAGTATGACGTTGAGGGCAGCGAAAGCGAGGCTCTTGACGGCAGTAAGACAGTAATAAAGCGTGACAAGCCGAAGCTGCTAGTTTCGCTCTATCATCGCACGGAGGATATGTTTGCCCTGCCCATAAAGGTAGCGGAGCTGAATCCGTCATACAAGCTGTATTTAAGACAGCACCCGTATATTCCTGCGTGGGATATGAATCTTTACTGCATATAAAACTATGTCTGAAAGGGAAATGAATGAAAAAAATCGTACTTGTTATCCTGCTTGTGCTTGTTACCGCAGGAATAGGGCTTTTGTTGTATATGCTGCTTACACGCACAACTCCCGTGTACGCCGGCAGCAGGGAAATTATAAGTGACGGCTCAAATTTTGCCGTTTCGGCAAGCTATTATTCGGGGCTTGATAAGGCAGAGGTCGACACTGCCCTGCTTGATGTGCAGGACGGCGTAGAAGGCGCATTGACGGCTTATGACGCAATTCTTGCAAAGGGAACGCCTGTATTCCACCCCACATTCAACATAGCCTTGTCGGACTACGGAACGGGTTATTTCGCCGTGCAGGGTTATGCGGAGGATATACCGCTCGATAATCAGAAGCAGGTAGGCTTCTACTGTGCCGACCTTACGCTTAATATATATACGGACGGAAACTCAAAGATAATATCCCTGCGGAACATAATGCCTACCGAGCTTACACGTCAGAATGTTACTCTTCCCGTAATATATGACGATGCGTTATCCGCAACGGCTCTTCTGAACGACAGCACAGATTTTGATATGAGCCTTGCTTTTCTTGACGGCAAGACAAGCACTACGCTTACTTTTGAATGGACATATAATGTACGCTGCAGCGTTCCGCTGAATCTATCGGGACTTGACGAGCAGACGGTGAGCGCCGACATTACATTCACAAACAACAACGGCGTTGTGACAGCCGCCTTTGCAGGTTAATGCAAAAATCTAAATTACGAGTTGCACAGATTAAACATTTAATTGATATTTTATAGTTGCCGCAGTCTTTTGACAAGCCCATTAATAATCGGGGTCGCAGGGGCGAAGCCCCCGACAGGGACTAGGGGCGGTAGCCCCAGTGATATAGCCCCTTCCCAAGGGGAAGGGGTTTGGGGTTAGGGATAAAGAATTTGCTCTGTTTTTATAAAAAAACAAACTTTTTTTACAAGCTGATAGTAGTTAATAGCTATATTTAATTTTATTTGCAACGTTTTTTTGACGAAATTGCATAATTCTTTGCAAGAAAGCGAAAAAACGCTTGCAAAACGGCTTTATTTGCATTATAATTAAAACATGGGTGCAGTGAAAAACTGCGTTAAAATTCTTTATTATAAGGAGTTTGCGATAATGGAAAAGAATGAACTGATAAAGCTGAATGAAGAAGCTAAAAAGCAGTATGACGAGCTTTGCAAGCAGGGTCTTAAGCTGGATATGTCAAGAGGCAAGCCCTCTCCCGCACAGCTTGATTTATCACTTGATATGCTGACACATTGTCTTGACGGTGATTATATGTCGGAAACCGGTGTTGACTGCCGTAACTACGGTGTGCTTGACGGTATAGAAGAAGCAAAAAGACTTTGTATGCCTATGCTCGGTGTTGCTCACGATGAAATAATCATCGGCGGTAACTCAAGCCTTCAGCTTATGTACGATACAATGGCAAGAGCTATGCTGCTCGGCGTTCTCGGCGGCGATAAGCCCTGGGGAAAGAACGAAAAGGTGAAGTTCCTCTGCCCTGCTCCCGGTTATGACAGACATTTTGCTATCTGCCAGAGCCTCGGCATTGAGATGATTACAGTACCTTATACCCCCGACGGTCCCGATATGGACGTTGTAGAAAAGCTGGTAAGCGAAGATGAGCTTATCAAGGGTATCTGGTGCGTACCTATGTACAGCAATCCTGAAGGCATCACCTGCTCGGACGAAACGGTAAAGCGTTTTGCTAACCTTTCGCCTAAAGCAAAGGATTTCAGAATATTCTGGGATAACGCTTACTGCGTTCATCACCTTACAGATACTCCCGACACTCTGCTGAACCTTCTTGAAGAAGCAAAAAAGACAGGCAAGCAGGATATGGTATTTATGTTTGCGTCCACATCAAAGATTTCATTCCCCGGCGGCGGTCTTGCATTCATCGGTGCGAGTGCGGAAAACATCAAGTTTATCAAGAGCCAGATGACATTCCAGACTATCGGCTACGATAAGCTCAACCAGTTAAGACACGCTCGTTTCTTCAAGGATTTTGACGGCATAAAGGAGCATATGAAGAAGCACAGAGCTCTAATCGAGCCTAAGTTCAAAATTGTTCTTGATATGCTCGACAAGGAGATTGCTCCCACAGGCTTCGGCTCATGGCACAAGCCCAACGGCGGTTATTTCATCTCGTTCAACGGTCTTGACGGCACAGCAAAGCGTACTGTTGAGCTTTGCAAGCAGGCAGGAGTTGTTCTGACAGGCGCAGGTGCAACTTATCCTTACGGCAAGGATCCTCACGACAACAATATCCGTATCGCTCCGACATATCCTACCGAAGCAGAGCTTGCAAAGGCTATGGAAGTATTCTGCGTTGCAGTAAAGATTGCGGCTACCGAATCGCTTTTAAAGTGATTTCTCTTTCATAATGTTGACGAAACATTAAAATCGTGTTATAATAATAGGGCTGATTTACGTCAGCCCTTTATATTTACGCCTGTAGCTCAGCTGGATAGAGCAATAGCCTCCGACGCTATGTGTCGTGCGTTCGAATCGCATCAGGCGTGCCAAAAAAACTGCATCGCAATCAACCGTATTTGATTGCGGTGCTTGTTTTTTGCTGTCAGCCTTGCGAGGAGAACGCACAGGTGCGTCTCGAATCGCATCAGGCGTGCCAAAAAACTGCACCACAATCAACCGTATTTGATTGCGGTGCTTGTTTTTTGCTGTCAGCCTTGCGAGGAGAACGCACAAAATTATAAATTTACTTAATAAAACAAAATAAGGGCAACGTCAGCAACGCCACCCTTACAAAAGCTTACGCTTTTTGATATCAGTAATATTATACTCGTTTTATTTGAAATTGTCAACAACTTTTTTAAAAAAATCGAAAGAAGTTTTTACCACGATATTTGTATCAAAGTAATCTTCATGATTTAATAATATATTATCCACAAATTCCGATATACTATCAAAACCATGCTTTTTTACATTTTTTGAAACAACTTCATCATACGCTTTAAGCATACATACCAGTTCAAACATAGGACGACAGGAAAGTTTTTTATTTCGCTCTTCCTTGCCTATAGTCTTAATTTTTGCTACAAACTGTGTTATTTCAGCAGAAGGCTTAGTTGTTCCTACATTCATATTATTCAGCAGGCAGTTATTGTGTGCACAAGCATTTCTTAGACTTTTTACAGCTTTTAAAATGCTGTTTGACGGAACGTTAACCTTATATAAAGGATACTGTTCGTTATAAAGTGAAACAAGTTTCAACAAATCGCCAAACGATATTATTTCTACAAGCACCCAGACAGGACAATCATATCTGCTGATTCGGGTTTTTAAAAATGTAGGTGTCTGTGATTTGTCAAATACATAGCACAAAGAAAAATATTTGTCAATTAAGCCGCCTGTGAATATAGAATCAGCCTTTCCTTCGATACTATCCAATACATCAGGAAATTTTTGAAAGAACAGATCTACTATATCGTATCCATTTTCATACGGATTATTTTCTATTGTTGTAATCAATTTTGTCTTTATAGCGTGTTCGATATCAACACACATATGAAAAGCTACTTTTCTCAGGTGCATATCTATTGAAGAAAGTTCTGTAAGATATGCAAAATCAAGTTTTATATATTTCCCTTTATCCTCGCCGCTTTGATGTTTTTCATAATTTTTTCTATATGAGGCGGTGCGAAGATAATTGTTGATATCTCTGAAATAATCAACAGCCGTATTTTTATCTATTATATTAAATGTTATGCCTTTTTCGTTTTGCAACTTATTTACTAACTCATCAGCTGTTTTCTTTGGCTTAATGTTTCTGTCCAATTGTATCACCGTCCCTGCGGTGATTATATCATATTTCGACATAAAAGTAAACAGAAATGCTTATATTTGTAATCATATATTCATTAATCGGCAGTTTACTATACTAATTTAATATCAAATACAGATTGTCATCCTTGTTCAAATTTAGTTTGTCCTTTTTATTGTACACTGTCTATGCTACAATAGTCACATAAACAAAGCACTTGTGAAAGGGGCGCTATTATGTTTGACTGGAACGGAAACGGCAAGCACGATGCCTTTGATGATTTTGTCACATTCGAGCTTCTTGAAGATATGATAAACGAGGAGGACGAAAAGCCCTCTGCAATAAATCGTAACAGAAAAATTCATCATCGCTATGACATCTATCAGGACACTAACGGTGCCCGCAGGAATGCAATAACAACCTTCTGGCTTGTTTTAGGATTGATTATTCTTATTGTCGGTTTTATTCTGATAATCTGCAATATCAAAGATCAACTTCTGATAGCGCTTTCTATATTTGGCTTAGTATTTATCAGCTATACTGTAATGTCACAAGGCAACGACAGAGGCGCTTAGCATAAAGTAACAGCCCACGGACACTTTAATGTGCCTGTGGGCTGATTTTATATTTATACGCTTGCCGTTTCTGCGGTTACGGCTGTATTTGATGTGTTTGCGGAGCAGAGTGGGCTGACGTTTGCGGTTTCGCCTGCAATGAATTTCATCGCCTTGTCGGTACTCCAGAAGAAACGCTCCTCGCCGTAGGTTTCGATAAGGCCGCAACGGTGGAACATTTCGTCAACGGCAGGCTGTACGCACGAAAAATATATTTCTATCTTCCTTGCGGAAAGGCTGTCGCAAAGCTCCTTCATAGCCTGTACACCGGAAATATCCGCTATAGGCACGCCACGCATTGAGAATATCAGCTTTCCGCCGTCATCGACCTCAAGATGTGACAGCTTCTCCGACAGCTTGTTTGATGTTCCGAAATAAAGCGGGCCTGTGACATATACGACCTTTGTACCGCAGAGTTTTCCGTCCTTGTCGGCTATATCTATCTTAGCAGGGTCAACATCCGCAACATTTACCGTCATATCCGAAACCTTAAGCACGAACATGATGACCGAGAAAAGTATACCGATTATAATTGCGACAGTGAGGTCGAATATAACCGTTGCCGCCATTGTGATAAGATACTGGAACATTGCGGTCTTTATCTTTCCGCCGAAAATGTCCTTTATTACCGCAAACTCGTTCATTCTCCACGCAGTTACGATAAGTACGCCTGCAAGCGCCGCCATAGGTATCTTTGACATTACGCCTCCGAGCAGGAACATTGACGCTAAAAGCACCAGCGAATGTATTACACCTGCAATTCTTGTCTGTGCGCCGCTCTTTATGGCAACGCTCGTTCTTGCTATTGCTGCTGTCGCAGGCACACCGCCGAAAAAGGGTATCAGCATATTGCCTATGCCCTGTGCTACAAGCTCCTGATCGCTGTCAAGCTTTTCGTTCTTCATTCTGCCTGCGCTCGCACCGCACAAAAGGCTCTCGATAAGTCCGAATGCCGCAATACTGATTGCAGGGAATATGAGATTCTTGACCGTGTCAAAATCTATCGCCGTAATATCAAGCCTGTCGTTAAGCAGAAGCGTCTGCGGTATCTCGCCGACAATGCCGACATTGAAATTGAATATGAAGTTCAGCACCGTTGCAATGATTATTGACATAAGCGACGACGGGATGATAGCATTGAGCTTTTTGGGGTATATAAGCATAAACACTATAACGTATACGCCGATTGCTATTGCCTCGAAATTCAGCGTCTGAGGCGTGTTGAAGTAGCTTACTATCTTGTCTATAGTAGAAGCACCCTCGCACTTAAGTCCAGTAAGGTTGTTTATCTGACCGAATGCGATTATTATTGCTATACCCGATGTAAAGCCTGTAATAACAGGCGTGGGTATAAACTGTACCAGTCCGCCGAGCTTGAATATTCCGCACAGCAGAAGTATAGCACCCGACATAAAGCAGGCAATGAACACACCTTGTATCTGATATGTAGCCACAAGCGAGCAAAGGATAGCCGCCATAGCGCCCGTAGGTCCTGATATCTGATACGACGCACCCGAAAGCAGTCCTATTACAACACCTGCGATAAGCGCAGTGATAAGTCCTGCGGCGGCAGTCGCACCGCTCGATATACCGAATGCAAGCGCAAGCGGAAGTGCCACAGCCGCGACCGTAATACCGGCAAGCACATCTTTTCCGAATTTTCCTGCATTATAGCCTTTGAATTCTGTCTTTAAACGTTTGAAATAACGCTTTATCATTTCTCTCCCTCTTTCTGTTACTTTGTCCTGCGGACAAACAGCAACCTTTATATTCTATACCCGAAAGAGAAATTTGTATATATCAAAACTCAACAAAGATTTGTTCACATTTGGTAAATTTTAAGTGACATATTCAGATACAACAGCTGAATTTCACGATTATGAGGGATTATTTGATCAAGCAAAATTATTCCAATGCTTGACATCACATAAATACTGTGCTAAAATCAGAAAAACAGCAAAACGGAGGAAAACCACATGGAAAGAAGCTCGTTTGAAATATTCAAAAGCAACATCTGCCACCTTGTAAAAGACAAGGGCGAGCTTTCCTTTATCCGTGATATGCTGTGCAGTGACGAAGTAAGCAAGCTGTACGAACGTAAGTGGTACGCCGAATGTCTTTACCTGCTTGCTATGATCGATTACCTCAGCCGCAAGAACGATATCCCGCTTTATAACGGATATGATAAGCTGAGAACGGGCAAGCTCGACAAAGTGCTTTATCCCTCGGGAATAATGGCAATGTACAGTCTTTCGGGCGACGAAAGCATATTGATAAAAAGTTTTGATGAATCCATACCGGAGTTCAAGCGCTTCAACATAGTAGAAAACGAAATTGAGAATGTTGTATAGATATAAAAAACAGAAGTATCACAATTTAGCTCCCTTGTGTAAAGGGAGCTAAAATCAGTGCTTGGCAAAGCGTGTAATCTTTTATTAAATTATCAGAGCATAAAAACATATCCAACACCGCTGAAAACCAAAAACGACCTGCAGGTTTTATCCTGCAGGTCATTTTTATATCTGCTTATTCACTTTTGATATTGCTATGCTCGTGGGTGCTTTCCTTAGCAATCTCCCTGAGCTTCATTCTGTTCTCTTTGGCTATCGTTTCATTGTGAAGCCACATCTTTATAAGTGCTACCGAATAAAGAATACCGGAAAGAAGCATTACACCTATACAGATAAGAATGAGTAAGGATGATGCAGGCGAACCCTCCGGGAATACTCCGGGGAAGAAAAGCAGAGCCAGTACTGCGATATAGATAATAGCCGTGCAGACCTTGCCGTACCAACGTGCGCCGTCAAGCTTTGTCTGCTTTGTCTTTAAAAGCACAAGTCCCATGATTGCCATAAAGCCGTCCTTTAAAAGCCATATAGCAAGCAGTATCCACATCAGCGGATAATTTATCGCTATGCAAAGGAACAGCGTTCCCTGCGTCAGCTTATCGGCAAGCGGATCGAGGAATTTGCCGAACTCGGTTATCATATTGCATCGCCGTGCTATCTGTCCGTCAAGGAAATCGGTAATTCCCGACGCTACGACAACTGCGGCGGCAAGATAATACTCTCCGCTCGTGCCTGCGGTGACATATAACCATACAAATATCGGGATAAGCAATATTCGCACAAAGCTCAGTATGTTCGGAATTGAAAATATATCTTTTTTCATCGGCTCACCCCTCTTGTTACACTGAAAAACAAACATAATGCGACTGATTCGGCAGATTAATGCTATAATTATACTACAGAAAGCCGAAAAAATCCATATTTGCAAGATAATTTTGTAGGATTAAACGAAACTTGGAAATAAATTCACGGTTTTGTGTGATTTTTGCTTAAACAGTTACAACTATTTTTCGTCTGCAAGAATTATTGCCCCGAAATAAGCGAGTAATACACTTTATAAAGCTCCTGCGTTGAATTTTCAAGAAAATAATAGTGCGCTATGTACGGAACAAGAAGTACAAGCAGCAGCACCGACAATGCAAGAAAGTAAACATTTATCGACACCAGTATCAGCGACAGCAGGAAGAATATCGCAAAGCTCATCGTTACTATGAGGTGGATAAGCCTTTCGTGCTGATAGAAGCCTATCCTGACAAGAAGCTGCTGCGCAAGCGCTTTCTTGTCAACGTCAGGGTCTGCCGCCTGCTGTTTTATATATTCCTTATATTCTTTAATCTCATTTTTCATAAAAACGCCTTCTTTCGGCTAATTATAATGCGCTGTAGTAATCACGCATTTTTACTGCGAGTCTGTCGCAACGTTCGTTTTCGGGGTGTCCTGCGTGGCCTTTTATCCAGCGGAATTCCACATCGTGCGTATCGAGCAGCATAAGCAGCCGCTCCCACAGATCGACATTCAGCGCAGGCGTATTGTCGGATTTTTTCCATCCTCTGCGTTTCCAGCCGTTGACCCAACCCTTTGTGACCGAATCCACAACATATTTACTGTCGGTGGTAAGTATCACCTTGCACGGATATTTCAGTGCCGTCAGCGCCTCGATAACTCCGGTAAGCTCCATACGGTTATTGGTGGTATGCTTTTCGCCGCCGCTCAGTTCCTTTTCTTTTCCGTTCCAACGGAGAATCGCACCGTACCCTCCGGGACCCGGATTGCCGCTGCACGCTCCGTCGCTGAATATCTCAACAATAGTTTCAGGCATTCTTGCTTTCCTTTCTTGCTCTTCTCTTTGCGGATATCTTGACAAAAACGTTTTTCCAGTATATCTGGAATGCAAGCAGATTATCGGTTATATGTCGCTCGAATACAGATGACAGCGCCGCAAGAACAATCGTTACGCCCATAAGGATTCCTGTCATTATTACCATTTCAATGCGCATTGGCTTTAAATCAAGCAGGAAATCACGCAATATGAATATATCAGCCGTAAATCCGCCTATCAGGAAAACAAACAGACCTATTTTCCACGGCTTGAAGGGCATACAAACCTTGAACAGTATCACGAACGCCGCAAATCCTATGCATATAGTTGACATTGTTTCAATGCTGTAATCAAAGGTTTCTCTGGGAATTATGTTCATCCAGCCCGAAATATAGCGCATAAGCACTATTCCGACAAAATTGAACGTTATCAGCAGTCCGTGCATTATGGATTTCGGCAGGACATTTTCTATAAATTTGCCCTTTACACGCTTGAAGTTAGGCTCCATAGCAAGTAAGAACGAGGGTATGCCGTTTGTGAACATATTAATCTGCGTAAGCTGTATTGCCTGAAGGGGATAGCCCATAGGCACAAAGCAGAACATAAGCGCCGCTAAAAACGAGTATACGGTTTTATAAAGAAACAGCACGCTCGAACGCTCGACATTGTTTATAGAGCGTCTGCCCTCGCCTACTATCTTAGGCATTGACGCAAAATTGCTGTCAAGAAGAACGATATTCGATACATTTCTTGCAGCATCGCTTCCCGATTGCATTGCTATAGAGCAGTCGGATTCTTTCAGTGCAAGGACATCGTTTACACCGTCGCCTGTCATCGCAACTGTATGCCCTTTGGCTTTCAGCGCCTTTACAAGCTCCAGCTTCTGATACGGCGTTACACGGCCGAATATCTTATATTTGTCAGCCGCCTCCCACAGTTCTTCATCGGTTGTTAATGTCGATGCGTCAACGTAATTTTCATAATGCTCAAGCCCTGCACGCTGTGCAACTCCCGAAACGGTAACGGGGCTGTCGCCCGAAATAATTCTTATGTCAACGTCCTGCTCCGCAAAATATTTCAGCGTTGCAGGGGCTTCTTTTCTTATGCAGTCGGTGATTCTTACAAGTGCAACAGGAGTTATATTTTCGGGCAATGCGCCGCCCTCGACTTCCTGCGGCATATTGTCGCTGTGTGCAAACAGCACAACTCTGTATCCGCCCTCAGACAGCGTCTTTATCTGTTCTCTCAGAGCATCTGTCATAGCATTACCCAGAATAAATTCAGCCGCACCCAGAATATACGTTCCTTTATCCTCGAAAGCCGCAAGGCTCCACTTTTTCGCACTTGAGAAATGTATCGCCGTCTTTGCCGACCATTCACGGCTTGGCAAAGAGCCGTCTTTTTTGTATCTGTCCATTACGGCAAGCGCAGTGGGGTTATTATCGCCGAGCGCATATATCATCTCGCAAAGAGCTTTTTCGTGATCGTTGCCGTCAAGAGAGATAACGTCGGATACCTCCATTCTGCCCTCGGTTATCGTACCTGTTTTATCAAGGCAGAGAACGTCAACTCTTGCAAGGGTTTCCACACAGTACAGATCCTGCGCAAGCGTTTTGTTCGTTGCAAGTCTGATAACGCTTACCGCAAGCACCATACTTGCCATAAGCACAAGGCCCTCCGGTATCATGCCGATTATAGCCGACACCGTGTTTACAACGGCATCGGTGAACGTGTTGTGTGCAAGAAGCATTTCCTTGCCGAACATCAGCAGTATCATCGGTATAATACATACGGAAATCATCTTCAATATATAGTTTATGCTTGCGAGCATCTTTGAGTTATTCTTCTTGATATATTTTGCGCCGCTTGTTATCTTATTGGCGTAATTGTCTGCGCCTATGCGGATAACCTGCGCCTTTGCATTTCCGCTTATCAGAAACGAGCCGGATAATATCTCATCGCCCTTGTGCTTTACGATAGGGTCGCTTTCGCCTGTTATAAGGCTCTCGTTTACCTCGCAGTCGCCCTCTACCGCTATGCAGTCCGAGCAGACCTGTCTGCCTGCCGACAAAATCATTATATCGTCAAGAACAATATCCTTTACGGCTATAGTCTGTATTTCGCCGTTTCTCAGCACATCCGCTTTAGGCGCAGAAATAAGAGCCAGCTTGTCGATGGCTCTTTTTGAGCGTATTTCCTGGAATATACCTATTGCCGTGTTGCATATGATAACGCCTAAGAACAGGCAGTTCTTGAATGAGCCTACCGCAACAACAAAAGCCGCCAGTATTATGTTGATAAGGTTGAAGAATGTAAGACAGTTATCCTTGAATATCTGCTTTACCGATTTGCTCGGTATATTGAAATCGCCGTTGACCTTACCGCAGGAGATACGCTCGTTTACCTGCTCTGCGGTAAGTCCGGTCGTCACATCGGTAATATTTTCAAGTGAAGTATACTCTTCGGGCTTTGACATATATGAGTTGTCCTTCCGTAATTATTCGTTTTGTGTCGTGCTGTTTTCTGAAATATCGTTGCTGCTGTTTTCTGTCTGTGTATCGGTATTGTCGATATATCTCACATAGTCTTTAAGTTCCTGTGATATTTCCTTTTCGCCATAGATATCGGCGGTAATATGCTCGCCGAACTTCCAGAATCTCATCATCTCAGCTCTGTTGGGTATGCTATATGAATATTCAAGCTGGTCGACAAACCCATCTAGCTTTTCGTTCACATCAATATTTATTGCAGGGAGCGTTCCGGTTATCTTTGTTCTCAGGCTCTGCATATCATCGCTGAGAAGATATTTTGCAAATGCGTCTGCTTCTGCGGTATGCTCGCCCTTGGAATAGACAAACATCGCTCTTACGCCTGCAATTGAATATGTGTTGCTGCCGTTATCAAAGCCGGGCAACGGTACTATTCCGTAATCAATACCCGCTGCGTCAGCCTTTGTCACAAACCACGGACCGTTTACTGTCAAAGCGGCATTACTGTTTAAAAACAGTTCGTCGCATTCATCATAACTGTAATCCGTTATATCCTTGGGAAATATATCCTGCATCTGCTTTAACAGAGTAAGTCCGTAGCTTGCTTTTGAATTGAGAAGTCCGTAGTTATCATCGAGCATAAGCCTGTTTTTATCCATACTCATAAGCATAGATATATAGTATACCGTATCTGTATGGAAAACAAATCCGTATTTGCCGGGATAGAGCTTGTTGAAAGCATCGCTCCAGGTGATAAGACTTTCCCACGTTGAAGGTATATCCTTCTCTTCAACAAATTTCTTATTATAGAAAAGAGCATATGTTTCACACGCTACGGGATATCCGTACATCACGTCATTATAAACCGTAGCCTCTCTTGCAAGCGCCAGCGCAGTTGTGTTGACAACATTGGTATCCCCTGTCGGAAGTATCAGCTGATTCTCGACAAATTCGCCCGTCATATCGCCGGGTGCGGCAAAAACATCGGGCTTTTTTACAGTACTGTTCTCGTTGACAATTTCACTTGCAGCATCTTTAAGCTCAACGTTGACATATTCTATATGAATATTGGGATAAAGCGCATTGAAGCTCTCGCCCGCTTCTTTTATCCACTCATCGGGACCGTCCTTTGATTCCCAGACAGTAAGCGTTATATCATCTTTTGTAAGACTGTCGTCCGTTGAGTACGGCGTGGAATTGCCGTTGTAATCCGAACGTGAGGTATGTTGCGTAATTATATGGCTTTCTTCGGAACATCCGGCAATTACCGTTCCGATCAGCACAGCAAACAGTGCGGCGGTTATTCTTCTGTATTTCATATTTCCTCCGATAATGAAAAGGGTCATATTTATACTGTAATAATTGTACAACAACTGCCCGATTTTGTCAACATCGGCAGCACTTGCAAATGCCGCACAATTATGATATAATTACATTAATTACCGCAAAACGGCAACGTATTTTTGCATACCTTATACATACCCGACAAATACTTGCGTGCACTGCCTGAAAGGAAAGAAAATGAACTCTGATAAAAAATTTGAAACCAGCAGTATAGATGATATAAAAGCACTTTTTGAAAACAGAAAAGAAGAGGATATTATCCATTCCGATACATTCGGAGAAACAGAAAAACCGGTTATCACCAAAGAGGCTGTAGAAAATGCTGTAAAAAGGTCCTCTCCGGAAAATATCAGCAAAAGAAAACGTAACCGTATGATAGCAAACGTCATGATATACAGCGGTATCGGACTGCTGATAGTCGCCTGTGCCATACTTGTAGCGCTTATCTTTGCAGGCAATAACGGTAACAGCATCACAAACCTTGATATCATAAACGGCGATGAGATCACTCTGCGTGCAGGTCACTCTCAACAGCTTAAGATCAAGACAGAACCTGCCGGTACAGAATATGCACTGTCATATATCAGCGCCGATACGTCAATAGCGACAGTTTCACTTGAAGGTAAAGTAACCGCAGTCAAAAACGGAAAAACCGAAATAACCGTATCAAGCGGCGATCTTTCAGACACGATAACCGTTAATGTCAAAAAGGATATTATAGAATCGCTTGACGTTTCGCTTGCGGCTTTATCGCTTGACGGCGGAGAAGAACAGAAGGTCGAGGCCAAGGTCGCACCTGCCGACGCAAAGAATGTAAAGCTCAGCTGGAAGAGTGCGGACAACGAGGTCGCTTCCGTTGACAACAACGGAACGATCAAAGGCGTAAACAGCGGCGAAACGACCGTAACGGTAACAGATTCCGTAACAGGGCTTTCAAAGGATATTGCCGTCACCGTCAACGGTCTTGAGCTTCCCGAATCGATGAAATTTGAAAAGGACAGCGTAACTCTCGAAAAGGGAGAAGTCTATAATTCCGTTCTCCGTTTCACTCCGGAGGATATTACCTACACAGGAGCCATATACTATACCAGCGACTCATCGGTAGCGTCTGTCACAAATGAGGGCGTTATAACCGCAAAGAGCGCAGGTAGCTGTACTATAGAGGCATATTACGAAAACGACTACCGCCTTGTGGCTACTATGGAGGTGACTGTCATAGATTCATACGTTATAACCGATCAGACGACCGTTCCCGAAACCCCCGCACCCGAAACATCCGCTACAGAACCTGTACCGGATACCGAAACCGATCCGCCCGCTTCTTCAAAGCCTGCTCCGACGCCGGAGTATACAGGCTCGCACAAAAAGGAAGTGATAGACGGCATAACCTACTTTGACGGAGTAATGATAGCAAACAAAACCTATACTTTGCCCAGAAGTTACAATCCCGGTGTACAACCGGAAGCTATGGATGCATTCTACGATATGCAGGCGGCAGCGGCTTCGGAAGGAATTTCACTGTGGATTTTATCAAGCTACCGTTCTTACGATGACCAGGAAGTAATTTACAACCGTTATGTTGCACAGGACGGCAGAGATGCCGCAGATACATATTCCTCACGACCCGGACACTCAGACCACCAGACCGGATACACCTTTGACTTAAACTCGCTTGAACAGGACTTCCAGTATGACCCTGCAGGTCAATGGCTAGAGAAGAATTGCTACAAGTACGGCTTCATTATCCGTTACCCCAAGGGCAAGGACAGCTCAACAGGCTATATGTATGAGCCGTGGCACGTCAGATATATCGGCGTTGATCTTGCTACAAAGGTAACTGAAAGCGGACTTTCCCTTGAAGAGTATTTCGGTATAACATCACAGTATCAGGATTGATAAATATTCGTATTACCAAAACGGCGTTCATTGCAAATCGCAATGAACGCCGTTTCATATTCTGTATTATCACTTCCGCATATCGCCCTTCTTATCAGACAACAGCGGCTTTATCAGCTTATATATTTCTCCTGCCCGTGTAGTTCCGTATTTCTTGACTATGCGGTTGTTGATACCGGACTTTGTAGAGAGCTCGTTTATACACTTTTCAACAAATTCACGTTCGCTGCGGTCGGCAAGCAGTTTTTCAAGCTCTGCACTGATTTTACTGTAATGCGCCGCATCTGCCGCCCTGTCAAGCGACACCGCAGAAGTAACGTTCACGCCCTTAGCCTGCCAGAACTTTGACACCAGCTCAAACGCCTTGTCGTTTGAAATCAGACAATATGCCGCCTCAGGCTTTTCTCTCAGCATATAGCCGAGATATGATACAAGCTGAAAATCAAGTGCGTTCTTCATACCGACCTGCGCCTCAACATAATATATCTTAGCACGGCTCTCTGTGATCTTCTTGTGCATATTGAAAGTCAGCACACCTGCGTGCTCACTGTAAAAAATGTAGCATTCGTCATTGCGTTCAAGCTTTTCTATCCCTTTCAGCCCGTCCGAATGCACATTTTCAAAATCTATGAGATATATAGCCATATTACCTCTCAGCAATTACTGTATCTTCTGCATATTCGTGACAGTCTGAATGTATCTTTCGTACTTATCACAGACTGTATTCACATCGCCGAACGCTATCTGCTTGCCCTTGTCAAGCCACAGCACCTTGTTACACAGTCTTCTTACCTGCGGAAGCGAATGCGAAACAAAAAGCGTACAGCAACCGTTCTTGATTATATTCATCATAGTTGCCTCGCTCTTCGCCCTGAATGCCGCATCGCCGACAGAAAGCACCTCGTCAAGTATAAGTATCTCAGGCTCCATAAGGCAGGATATTGCAAAAGCAAGTCGTGACTTCATACCCGAGGACAACTGCTTGAAGGCTCTGTTCTCAAATTCGGTCAGTTCTGCATATTCGAGTATTTCCTTGTATTTTTCTGTAACAAATTCTTTGGTGTATCCGAGCATTGCTCCTCTGAGATATATATTTTCATTGAGCGTAAGGTCGCCGTCAAATCCCGAGCCAAGCTCAAGCAGCGCCGCGATCTTTCCGTTTACCGTTACACTTCCCCTTGCAGGCTTCATTATACCGGATATTACTTTCAGAAGTGTTGATTTACCGGCACCGTTAGTTCCGATTATTCCGAGAAAGTCTCCTTCTTCCAGGCTGAATGACACATTGTCTACTGCCGTGAAATGTTCGGTCTTTATCTCTCTCTTTACTTTTTTAATAAGATACTCTTTAAGACCTATCTCCCTGAAGTTGCTCACCGTATATTGCACCGTTACATTTTTAACATCAATAACCATCTGTAACCCTCATATCAATAGTAATAAACAAATTTCTGCTCTGTTTTTCTGTGTACGAAATAGCCGATTGCAAGCATACCGAATGCAAAGGCAAGGCATATTATGTGATTGGTAAAATCAGGTACCGTAGCATAGATAACCAGCTGTCTTATATAGGTTATAAAATGATAAATCGGGTTGATATCGAATACAAAACGCAGATTTTCCGGGAAACGGTCAATTTCGTAGAAAATAGCAGACATATACATCAGAAGCATAGTAAAAATCTGATACAGATACTGCATATCCCTGAAGAACACGAACAGAGAAGACAGAATATAGCTCATTCCGATATTGAAAATAATAAGGCACAGTATCGGGAATATCATCATCAGAAGGTGAATGCCGAAGCTCACATGACAGAACACCATAAACACGAAATATATAACAAGCGTCAGCAGAAAGTTGAATATCGCCGCAGAGTTTGACGACAGGACAAACAACGATTTCGGAACATTCACTTTCGACAATATACCGCCGTTTGAGTACATCGAAAACATACCGGCAGTCGTCGCATTGGTGAAAAAGTTGTACATAAGCGTACCGCTGAGAAGATATATTACATACTGTGTGTCATGCCTGCGGAAAATATAGCCGAATACGAAATACTGAACCAGAAACGTCACAAACGGAGAAATTACGCTCCAGAGCACGCCGAGCAAAGTCCTCTTGTATTTCTTTTTGAAATCTCTTTTGGTAAGCTCCTCGAAAAGGAATCTGTACTGTTTTATCTTTTCGATAAAAGAGATATTGGCTGAAGTATTTATCGAAACGTTGATTTTATCTTTTTTGCGGTTATTGTTTTTCGCTTTTTTGTTTCCGCCTGTATGTGCCGTTATTTTATCAGGCTCAGAATCCGCTTTTGCCGCTGAATGTTTGGAGGTATTTTTATTTGGCTTGGCTTTTGAACGAGTATTGACAGTATGATTTGACGAAGAATCAGCAGCCTGCTTTGCCTTTGACTGAACCGTTTTTTCTTCCTCAAAATCCGACAAGCGTTTGTACGCAGTTTTGCTCTTATCGGTTTGCCCGTTTTTTACCGATGTTTGGCTTTCCGGCTTTATTTCGGTATTATGAGGCCTGTATTTATCACCGATATCCGCTTTCATATGATTTATGCTTTGCTTAGGAATTTCTTTTGTATCAGCGCTTTTCTGACCGGTCCGATTAGCCGCTTCAGCTTTCTTCTTCTCGTCTATCGAACGAAGGATCATTGTAGCACCGGGATTTTTACCTGAAGTCGCAGGCGTAGCATTTGTTTCTTTCCCGTTTTTTTCGTTATTGACGCTTTTCTTCTTATCGTCATCAAATTCAGCAAGTATATCATCAATATCAAATTTATCGTTCAAATTTAATTTCAACTCCCTAAATAATTTATCAGATTAACATAGTTATTGGCAATTCAGAAATATCACTTTATTTTACCACATTTCAAATCATATTACAATGTGCAATTGCTACAAAGAAAAAATATAGCAGTAAAGTCGGTTGGGCAAAATGCGTCAATATTTTCCATTTGTTTACAGGTTTCAGAGTTTCTTTGTTTTTTCTTTAATTTTGATTATAGCTTTATTTGGGATAATACCAAGTATCAAAGGTTTAATTGCATAAAAAAAGCCTCTGGGCATCAAACCGAGTTTTTTAAAGCCATCCATGCGCACTTTGTATTCATCGTATCGCATTGAGCCGGATACGCCTCTTGTTGCTTTGTCATAATGAAAGCGATACAGCTTTTCTCTCAGATTAGCCGATTTGTAACCGTAAGAGCACAGACGCATGAAAAGGTCGTAATCCTCATATTTGTAATTGTTACCCAGCTTTCTGTATTTATGGCGTTTAAGCACCATGCTTCTGAACATTACGCTTCCGTGAATAAACGGAGAATTAAAAAGAAAACTGTTTTTATCTATACTTTCCGGCATTATCCATTCGCCGTAAACACCGTCTGTTTCGGAGTAAAGTTCACACGCAGTACCTACAAAGGCTATATCGGGATTTTTTTCAAGGTAATCAGATTCTTTTTCAAAACGTCCGTCCAGGCTTAAATCATCATCGTCCTGCCTTGCTATATACTTGCCTGTCGCGGCTTCTATGCAGGCGTTGAGTGCCATTGCCAGCCCACGGTTTTCAGTGAATGTAATAATTTTCAGCCTATTGTCCGGAATGCCTTCCAACACCTTATCAGTACCGTTATCAGAGCCGTCGTTGCATATTATAAGCTCAATATCGCTTACGGATTGAGTAAGAACAGATTCCACAGCGGCTTTAAGTTTTTCGGGATCGCTGTTATACACACCCATTATCACGGAAATCAACGGCATAGTTTCCTCTTTTCTCTGAGCAACCTCAGTTTTTCCCATAGTCTGACGCTGATCCGGTAAACCCACGCAGGCTTACAGGCACTAAAAATCACACTTCCGTAAAGCCAGAACATTCCCTTGTCCGGATATATGCTCTGACCTTTTCTTTTTCTCAATATTCTTTTCAGAAAAAGAACATTTCTTATGCTTTTTCCGCTGTCACACGCCAATGGTTGTACCGTTATTTCGGTAGCGTCATCGCAGAACGGAAACGCACCGAATATCTCAGCTTCTTCCCTGTCAGGCTTATACATCAGCGCTTTCAGAAGCCTTGCCGAAAGCTTTTTAAGTTCTTTCACGGAAATATCAACCGGGTTTTCGCAGGCATATCCCGCAAACTTCACAGCAACATCCGTCTGGATCGATGCGGCTTCGACTATAAAGCTGTTCGCTTCAGCCATTATCGGCTGTATGCCGTTATCCGTGATACTGTAGCCTGTTGTCATTCCGTGAGGTGCAGAGCAGAAGCATTCAAAAAGATTATTGCAGAACGTCGGCACATACTTATGAGCGTCTGAAATATCAAACAGAAACGAATTGTATTTATCATTCTTTTCTCTGTATAATCCGAAATAATATCCGGTTATCCTGTCTGTGTCTGTTTTATCCTTGATAAGCTCCGTCAGCGTTTTCTGCACAGAGCCAAGCCATCCGCTGTCGACAAGCGCAATTTTTCCATCCTCAAACAGACCGTTCCTGTTGAAATATTCAATGATATTTTTATAATTGTTCTCAGAGCGATTTTTTATATCCGAAAATAATTCTTTGTCATTTTTCAGAAGAGCACAGAAATCATTATATTCGGCGTCATTTAATACCTTTTTTTCATCATCGGTAAATCCGATTTTTCGGTAAACCTCTACACGTTGACATTCTTCAAGTCCCGCTCTTTTGAGTGTGTTTTCTGCGCTCTGTACGGCACAGTGACCGAAAAAACCTGCATTTTCAAAAGCCTGCACCGAATTGCATTTATAATATAACGCATTTCTCAGCGCATAGCGTGAAACATATAGATAATGCGTATCAATATCGAGCTCTCGCTTTTTTATTATCACATCTGCAATGCTTTTCAGTATATATCCGTCACGGGCAAGAAAGTATATTCGCTGAATTCCCAGCTTTACGGCGCTTTCTATAACATAGCCGACATAGCAAAACAGCACAGGTGCTGTGACATATGCCGTTGCCTGTGCTAATTTACCTTCACTTTTCATTGCGGTTTTATCTGCCGCCGCAAGCAGCCCGGGACAATCGCCGAGTATCTTTTTATACTTTTTTATCTTCACCTGATAACACTTCCGTTTTACTGTCCGCAGGAATATCAATATAACTGCGATATATATCCGCCATACAGTCCAAAGCATTCTCAAGACTGTATTTTTCTGCCGTGCGGTATCCGTTTTCACCGAGTTTTCTGCAAAGCTCCTTATCTGAACTTAAAAGCTGTACTGCGTTTATGAACTGTGAGATATTGTTATACTCACATACAATTGCATTTTCACCGTTTACGGCATATTCCCTTGTTCCCCTGTTGTCTGAAACGATAAGCGGCAGACCCACCGCCATAGCTTCGATTGCCGCAAGTCCCAGACCTTCACGGCGGCTCGGGAATATGAATGCATCTGCTCCGTGAAGAAGTTCCTTGGCGTCATATCGGTAACCTGCGAATATTATCCTGTCCTCACAGCCGAGCTCTTTTACAAGTGATCTGCACTTGTCCATATTTTTACCTGTACCGCATATCAGCATATACACGCCTTTATTGGCGGCGACTGCGGTTATCGAGCACTCTACATTTTTATTTTCATTTATTTCCGAATTTGACATTACAAGAAAAGCGTCATTCGGTATCCCGAACTCTTTGCGAATACTCTCTTTTGTGCGGGAAGAATTTCTCACACGACTTAAGTCAATTCCGATACCGGGTATTTTATAGGCGTCGCATTTTTTGTTACGGCACATTTTCTTTGCCGCCAGATAGTCTTCCTCATTTATCGTAATTATTCCGTCAGTATACCTTATAAGCGCCTTCTCTGCGGCATAGTAAAGCCTGCTTATCTTTGGAGCGCCTTTATAGAAATGGAACCCATGCGCCGTATACAGTACGGTTGTGCCTTGCTTTTTCCTTGCCGTCCTGAACGCATAGCGTGCAATTGCCGCCGCAACCGGTGTATGACAATGAACAAGCTCATACTCGTTTTCTTCTATCAGCTTGCGCAATTCCTTATACGAGCGATAGTTCTGCGTCGCAAAAGGAGAACGATAAAAAGGCACTATGTAGTATTTATCACAATACGGAACATTTTTAGGTTCATCCGGTTCAAAGTCATCTCCGGCACAGACATGGACTTTATATCCGTGATCTTTAAACCATTTCATATACGGCAAATGGAACTGAAGAATATGCTTTTTAGTCACCGATGCAACAAACAGCACGGTTTTACTCATATACACAGCCCCCTTTTGCAAATCGTATACTTCAATCAATTATACATACTATTTTGATTTTACTATATTGACGTGAAAAAGTCAATACAAAACGGGCAAAGAGGGGAATTTTTTCTAAAATAAGCCATCTTTCTTTATCAGAAAGACGGCTTTTCATAAGCGGCAACACTCAGAATTTGAATTTGTCCAGTTCAGGCTTAAGCCTCTCAATAACATTCTGCGATGTTTCGGGATAACAGTCAAACGGGAACTCAATGCCCATATCGTCATATTTCGTCTTGCACAGCTTTCTGAACGGGAGAAGCTCCGCAAAAGTGACATTTTCGTGCTTATTTGCTATATCATTAAGCCTTTTGATATTCGTATCATCGTCATTTACGCCGCATACCGTCACCTGTCTTATCCACGTTTCAACGTTCATTTCGGTCAGCTTGTCAAGAAATTTCAGCGGTGCGTCAAGGCAGCATCCGATATGCTTCCTGTAGTCCTCGTCATTTGTCATCTTTATGTCAAGCATACAAAGGTCGGTGACCTTGAGAAGCTCCGTAACGTCATCGTTCATTATACAGCCCGATGTATCAAGGCAGGTGTTTATCCCCTGCCTTTTGCATTCCTTAAAAAGCTCGGTTACGAATTTTGCCTGCATAAGCGGCTCTCCGCCCGATACCGTGACACCGCCGTCCTTACCGAAATAATTACGGCATCTCAGCACCTTTTGCATTACATCTTTGACGGTGGCTGTTTTTCCGCCGTTTGCATCTCTCGTTTCGGGATTGTGACAATATCCGCAGCGAAGAGGACAACCCTGCAGGAACAATACAAACCGCACTCCCGGACCGTCAAGCGTGCCGAGCGTCTGTATTGCGCTGTATCTGCACTCCATATTACATTACCGTGTGGAACGTTCTGCTGATAACCTCTCTCTGCTGTTCCTTTGTCAGCTTGTGGAAGTTGACAGCGTAGCCTGATACACGGATAGTAAGATTAGGATATGCCTCAGGATTCTCATAAGCCTCAATAAGCGTTTCCTTATTAAGAACATTTACGTTGAGGTGATGTGCGTAATTTGAGAAGTAACCGTCAAGCACCGTTACAAGATTTGCCACTCTCTGCTCGTCCGTCTTTCCGAGCGCATCCGGAACTATAGAGAATGTATTTGAAATACCGTCACGGCAGTAATCGTACTGGAGCTTTGAAACCGAGTTCAGCGATGCGATAGCGCCGTTTGTTTCACGGTTGTGCATCGGGTTTGCGCCGGGTGCAAAAGGCTCGCCCTTCTTTCTGCCGTCGGGGGTTGAGCCCGTTTTCTTTCCGTATACCACGTTTGATGTGATCGTAAGCGCCGAAAGGGTATGACGAGCGTTTCTGTAGGTCGGATTCTTACGAAGCTCGGTGGACACTCTCTGGATTATGTTCTGAGCTATTTTATCTACTCTGTTGTCATCATTGCCGAACTTCGGGAAGTCGCCCTTTGTGTCAAAGTCAATTATATAACCGTTTTCGTCACGGATAGGCTTTACATCGGCATATTTTATGGCACTGAGCGAGTCAGCCATTACAGACAGTCCCGCAATGCCGAATGCCATCATTCTGTCAACGTCTGTATCGTGCAGAGCCATCTGCGTCTTTTCGTAAGCGTACTTGTCGTGCATATAGTGGATAACGTTCATTGTATTCACATACAGCTTGCAAAGCCATTCACGGTAAACGTCAAGTCTGCCTCTTACCTCGTAATAGTCAAGCTTGTCGCCCTGTAAAGGCTCCATCTGAGGACCTATCTTCATTCCCGTAACATTATCGTAGCCGCCGTTTATAGCGAGGAGCAACAGTTTAGGCAGGTTGAATCTTGCACCGAAGAACTGCATCTGCTTGCCGACCTTCATAGCCGATACACAGCAGGCGATAGCGTAATCATCGCCGTATTCCATACGCATAAGGTCGTCATTCTCGTACTGGATTGAATCTGTGTCGATAGACAGCTTTGCGCAGAACTTCTTGAAAGGTTCAGGCAGTCTTTCCGACCACAGGATAGTAAGGTTGGGTTCGGGTGAAGAACCGAGGTTATAAAGGGTGTTCAGCATTCTGTAGCTGCCCTTTGTGACAAGAGGAACACCGCTGTTGTTCACGCCGCCGACGCTCTCTGTTATCCACATCGGGTCGCCGCCGAAAAGCTCGTTATATTCGGGAGTACGCAGATGTCTTGCACTGCGGAGCTTCATTACAAAGTCGTCTATAAGCTCCTGAGCCTGCTCTTCTGTAAGAATGCCTCTTTTCATATCACGCTCAACGTAAATATCAAAGAAGGTCGATGTTCTGCCGAGCGACATTGCCGCACCGTTCTGCTCCTTGATGGATGCAAGATAAGCAAAGTATGTCCACTGGATAGCTTCTCTCGTATTCTTTGCGGGCATACTGATGTCATAGCCGTACATAGCCGCCATTTCCTTCATCTTCTTCAGGAAGCTAATCTGCTGGAAAAGCTCCTCGGAAAGACGGATCGTATCTACGTCCATTATATTTTCGCCGACCTTTTTCTTGTCAAGCTGTTTCTGCTCTATAAGATAGTCGACACCGTAAAGCGCTACCCTGCGGTAGTCGCCGATTATTCTTCCTCTGCCGTATGCGTCGGGCAGACCTGTTATAATGCCTATATGACGTGCGAGCTTCATCTCATCTGTATAAACTCTGAACACGCCGTCATTATGTGTTGTACGGTACTCGAAGTGTTCTTCAACGCTCTGCGACAGCTTGTAGCCATAAGCCTCGCACGCACCTCTAGCCATTCTGATACCGCCGAAAGGATTTACGCCTCTGCGAAGCGGAGCGTCTGTCTGATAGCCAACGATAAGCTCGTTTTCCTTGTCAAGATATGCCGCAGGATAGTTACAAAGAGATGATACCACCTCAGTGTTTATATCCAGTACGCCGCCGTTTTCACGTTCTTTTTTGAAAAGCTCGCCAAGCTTTGCATTAAGCGCTTTTGTGCGCTCGGTAGGACCGCATAAAAATTCCGGACCGCCTGAGTACGGTGTGAAGTTTGTCATTATAAAGTCACGGGTATTGATACCCTCCTGCCATTCACCGGGCTTGAATCCGTCCCAGTAATCCTTGAAGCGAACGCTGAGATTGGTTGTGTTTTCCATAGTTTTACCTTTCCTTCCTGCGGATTGACCGCAATGCACGTTTGCTGCTTTTCATCGGAATATTTTTCCGTTACAAAACAAAAAGCAGCCCTATTCGGACTGCCCAGACGGTCGGCATAAGGTGTCCGCTTGATTAGGCGGGCAGGCTATTACCGCACCCGTGTTGATTCACGGTTATCCGTCAGCGGTAACTACCATTTCCTATGGCTTGAGTATAGCACAGCTATATACTTTTGTCAATAGCGGAAATGTAAAATTTATATGACAGTTTTTGCCGTAACGCATGGCATAATTGTCTGCTGTTATGCCGCATACAAAAATCCGCCCCGGACAATACGCACTGGAGCGGAAAATATTCTGCTTATCGCTTACTTGCAGAGATCCTTCTTTTCGATAAGCGTCACGCCGTTGTCGATAAGCACCTTTGATGCCTTTTCAACATCTTCAACACGGATAACAATATCCGCTCTGCCTGCCACCTTACCCATTACCGAGTACATATATTCAACGTTTATTCCGCAGGCGTTTATCTTGCCCATAACGTTATATAACGCTCCCGAAACATCGGGGATAGTGAATGCGATGACCTTTGTAACAGCCGCTGTACAGCCGTCTGCCTTAAGTGCTTCGATAGCCTTGTCAGTATCGTCAACTATCATACGCAGAATGCCAAAGTCAGCCGTATCTGCGATAGTCATTGCTCTTATGTCGATGCCCGCCTTATTAAGTACCTCCATGATACCTGCGAGTCTGCCTGTCTTGTTTTCAACGAAAACCGAAATCTGATCAATATACATACTGTACCTCCTCTGAATTATTTCTTTTCAAACTTGTTCTTTATAGCCCTGTTATCCTGAACTCTTACAGCCTTGCCCATTGAGCGTGCAAGCGTCTTCGGTTCAAGCAGTTTTACGTTTATACCTACGCCGATAGCAGAATCTATCGCCGTCTTTACCCTTTTTGTGTAGTTTTCAAGCGTCTTTACACCGTCGCCGAACATATCGGGACGTGTTTCAAGCTGAATTTCAAGTGTATCAAGATTATTCACTCTGTCAACGACCAGCATGTAGTTGGTAGCCTTTTCGTCAACCGACAGCAGTGCCGATTCGATCTGTGACGGGAATACGTTGACGCCTCTGATGATAAGCATATCGTCTGTTCTGCCCTGGGGTTTCAGCATCCTTACATGGGTTCTTCCGCACTCACACTTATCGTAAACAAGAGTAGCTATATCTCTTGTCCTGTATCTTATCAGCGGTAACGCTTCCTTAGTTATGCAGGTGAATACAAGCTCGCCCTGCTGACCTGCTGGCAATACCTCAAGCGTATCGGGGTCGATTACCTCTGCTATGAAATGATCCTCGCAGATGTGCATACCGCATTTATACTGACATTCGGCAGACACGCTGGGACCCATTACTTCCGACAGTCCATAGATGTCGTAGGCATTGATTCCGAGTCCGTCCTCAATCTGCTTTCTCATCTCGTCTGTCCACGGCTCTGCGCCGAACAGACCTGCCTTAAGATTGAAGTCCTCCTTCTTGAAGCCCTTTTCGTGCATAAGCTCTATAAGGCTTATAGCGTATGAAGGGGTCATGCAGATTATAGAAGTACCGAAATCCCTGAACATTTCAAGCTGACGCAGGCTGTTTCCTGCCGATGCGGGAATAACGGTAGCACCGAGCTTTTCTGTACCGTAGTGCATACCAAGACCGCCTGTGAACAATCCGTAGCCGTAGCAGACCTGAACATAATCGTCCTTTGTTCCGCCGATATTGGTAAGCGCTCTTGCGGCGCATTCAGCCCACACGTCAATATCGTGAGCCGTATAGCCGACAACCGTCTGCTTACCTGTTGTTCCCGATGAAGCGTGTATTCTTACGACCTCGGAGCTGGGTACGGCAAACATACCGTAAGGATAGTTGTTTCTCAGATCCTGCTTCGTTGTGAACGGAAGCTTTGTTAAGTCTGCTATCGACTTTATATCCTCGGGTCTTACCCCTGCCTCGTCCATCTTCTTACGGTAAGGCGCAACATTTTCATATACACGTCTTATTGTGCGTGAAAGTCTGTAGGATTGTAACGCCTCTATCTCGCTTCTCGGCGCACATTCAATTTCTTTGTTCCAGTAATTCATTTGTCTGCTCCTGTTTTATGTAATATGCAATTTTAAGACAGCAAAACGTTATTCTGCTGTTTATACTATTGATTTTATCACAATTGCATATCAAAGTCAATTAAATATCGTGCTTTTTGTGCATAGTTCATCAAAACGCAGTTTATACCTATGCACTTTGACAAATATCAGAGCAGGCAGGGCTAAGGTTTGTTTAAGGTTGCAGATGTATCATATTAAAAACGGAGATGCTGCTATTGCAAACCTGCGTTTCAAAGGATATAATAAATGTGACGGAAGAACAGAAACGGAGAATATACATTGTACAGAAAAAGACGATACAGGCGCAAAAGCTCAAAGCCGCAAAAGCTCGCCCTTATAGGAATTGCGGCGGCGATCACGATCGGTGCGTTTTTGACCTTATTGAATATCGAAAAGCAAATTGACGCAGACAGCTCTTCATCGGTGCAGGAAATCGAAAGCTCTTCCTCCGAAGCTGAAGCAATACCCGTTACCGACACGGCAGGGCCCGAAAAAATAGCCCTTGTCAGCGGAGAAGTAACTACAGACGACGGCGTAAAACTCCCCGATGAAATAAGGCAATTACTGCTTGATTACACCTCGGATAAGTTCGAGTACACGGGCGAGCTTGAATATAAATCGCTGTCGCAGTATTTCAACACCGACAATACATACGGCGAGCTGTACGCAGGTTTCTGCAACACATCATTGCAATACCTGATATACGAAAGACAGAGCCGCAGTGCCGATTTAAGCTATGATGAAGCCTCCTTTGCGATAAACGTTGAAAGCGCAGCGGTAAAGAAAGGCATTTACACAATTAATTACACGATAAGCGAAAAGGTTTCGTTTGCAATATGCGATACCCCAGCTATGTCCTGCGGCATGGAAGTTGAAGCGCAGGTTTCAAAGGGCACGGACGGAAAATACAAGTTCGACATTCTTGCGGAAGACACAGATGTAAATCTGCTTATCGAAGAGCGTGTAATGAATTATCTCGGTTACAACTTTGATGAATATTATCTGAAAGATATGAAGATACCCGACAATACCGACTGTGATAAAATGTATTCGGGCATTCTGAAAACGCTCAAATCCGAGGCAGGAACCAACATCGCCGAGCAGGAACAGATGCTTTCAGACTATAACGCAAGCCCCGACAGCTTCAAAACCACAAAAACCGCAAAGCACAAATATGACCGTGACAAAGCCGTTGCTTATTCATATAAATGGGTCGACAGCGAAAAGGTAATAAGGAACCCTGCTTACAGCGACTATGCGGTATACGGCGGCAACTGCCAGAACTATGTTTCGCAGGCGCTTTTCGCATCCGGAATACCGATGGACTGGAGCGGCGACCAGCAGTGGAAATGGTTTGACGACGAAGGCGACCTTTCCGAATCCCCGACAGGCAGGTCAGGCTCGTGGTCGGGCACGGAATATTTTTACGAATACTGCAACAAGAATACGGGCAAGGGCATCGTAGCCGAAACAGACGGTAATATTTTCTCCGCACAGCCAGGTGATGTGATTCAGTATGTAGTTGACGGCTGGGCGCACCACAGCGTAATAGTAACAAAGGTAATATATGATGACAACGGCAACGTTGTCGATCTTCTCATCAACAGCAACACCACCGACAGAGTGGACTACCCGATGAGCGCATACGGCTATACCGACATAAGGCTGATCAGGATCATCGGCTATAACGACAAATAAGCAAATAGTCAGAATGCTTAAAATTAACATTTTCTATTGATAATTTTCGTTTTTCTCTCCAATTGACCTGAAACTGCAATTATGTTAGAATATTATTGTAAATTAAATATTGGTCTAATTGGAAACGCACATCCTCCGGATGATAACGAACAACACAATAAATCGTTATTATCAGGAGGATTTTTTATACCCAAAAACTTATTTCAAGAAATAGTATTCACAATCATTATGGTGTTCTTTATGGTGTACGCCATGATATGCTACAACATAGCGCTGAACATCGGCGGTATGACAAACGAGGTCTTTCTGCTTGCTTTCAGGGAGCTTGCAATAATGGGACCGATCGCTTTTGTGCTTGACTTTTTCATAGTCGGCAAGATAGCCAAATACAAGACTTTCAGGATAGTGGATCCCGAACGCGACAATCCATTCTTCATAGTTCTCGGAATATCGGTTATATCCGTTATCTTCATGTGTCCGCTTATGAGCCTTGCCGCTACTCTGCTGTTCAAAAATGCAGGCAGTGAAATAATAGCCGTATGGTTACAGACAACAGCTATAAACTTCCCTATGGCTCTGTGCTGGCAGCTCTTTTTTGCAGGACCTGTTGTAAGAACGATATTCGGTCTTATATTCAAAGAAAAGAAAGCCATAAAGACAAACGAAACAGCAAGCAACACAGAACTAAACGCAGAATAAGCAGACAGCCGCGGTTAAAATCCGCGGCTGTCTGCTTATCCGTTTATTTTATAAATGAAAAACCGAGCACGACCACGCCCAGAATAACAAGTATAATACCTGTTACACGGTTAAGCGTCTTTGCGCTTGCCCTGTTCGCTATCTTTGCGGCTATTCTTGCGAATATCAGCGTAAACACAATACACAGGACAAACGGTAACACTTCCGGCAGGCCGCCTATCGCAAAGTGCGATACCGAACCCGTAAGCGCTGTGAACGTCATAATAAATACGCTTGTACCTACCGCTGTTTTCAGCTCATATCCCATAACGCTTGTGAGAAGAAGCAACATCATCATACCGCCGCCGGCACCGATAAATCCGCAGATAAACCCTACCACAGCGCCGCATATCACAGATTTCACGACCCGTGACTTTGCCGATACGACCGACATATCCTCTTTAGTAGTCATTACCGGCTTCACTATGAACTTAATACCGAGTATCAGCGTCATGAATACCGAAAAATTTCCCATAGCGACAGACGGCACAAGGCTTGATATATAACTTCCGACTACAGTGAACACAAGCACCGTTACCATCATGACAATGCCGTTTTTCACATCGAGGTTCTTGTTTTTGCCGTATGTATATGCCGATACCGCACTTGCAAGAACATCAGACGCAAGCGCAATTCCTACCGCCGTATACGGTTCCATACCAAGAAACGTAACAAGAAGCGGTGTAATTACGGCGGCGGCACTCATTCCGGCAAAACCCGTGCCAAGACCTGCGCCCAGTCCCGCAAAAAGACATACCAGGACAGTCAATACAGTTTCCATTTCAATCACTCCTTTTCTTCTGCTTTTGGCTCTATACTTTTTCTATGTTATCAGCAATCTTCATATGGAGCTTTTCAAATTCATCTGTTTCTTCTTTGGTAAAACCGTCAAATATCACTTTTGAAAACTCCGTCTGAACTTTTCTGCCGTATCTCACAACAGGCTCTGCATTGTCTGTTACAACAAGATGTATGCTTTTTCTGTTGCCGGGCGTATGACTGCTTTCAAGCATTCCCTTTTCACACAGCGACTTTACAGACAGTGAAACCTGCGACTTCGGTATATGTCGTATCTTTGAAACCTCGGCGGCTGTATCATAACAAGGATTATTTGCAAGAAACATAAGTATGTCGGTTTCCGCTGCAGTCAATGAATATCTGTTCATTATCCGTTTTCTGTATTTACAGTATTCGTTCTCAAAGCTCAGCAAAAACTCCCAGAATTTATTAAGCGTCATATCGCACCTCTTTAGTTCTATTTTGAACAATTCCATTATAGTTCAAAACAGAACAATTGTCAAGAGTTTTTACAAAACGTAAGAATCCGCCGACTGAAAAATATACTATTGTGAAGCAATAAATGTTTTTTGAAGGTTGCGAAATGCGAAAAAATGTGATAAAATACCATCAGTAAAATAAATTAAGCAAAATAGATCAAAGGAGAATACAATGAAGCTGTTTAAAAAAGCAACATCCTTGTTGCTGACTTCGATTCTGTTTCTGACAGCGGGAATTACCGCTTTTGCAGAGGATTATTACGATGAAGACACGGAAAAAGACATTATCGTATATTTTACAAACGACGTACATAACGCCTACGAGCAGACGGATACTGCGATCGGCTATGCCTCGCTTGCCGCAGATATCAAAAGCAATCAAAACGGCGAAAACAACGAAACTATACTTGTAGACGCAGGCGATTCTATCCAGGGCGGGATAATAATGAGGTGTGATAGCGATAGCGGCAAAAAGCTAATAAAATCAATGGTTTTG
>ERZ780177.84-NODE-84-length-91347-cov-6.414965_pt1 | contig 91347 bp, 73 predicted proteins | sample MGYA00510973_ERZ780177 | MGnify/ENA primary metagenome ERZ780177 (study PRJEB29588, sample SAMEA2144396) | human gut metagenome | biome: human gut; feature: human-associated habitat; material: faeces | place: Denmark | collected 2008/2010 ...
TTAAAATGTCTGTGTTATCGTAAAGCAATACAGATACCCCGAATGTTCTGTCTTTGTTAGATAGCACATAAAGGCTTGCATCAAAATCATCTTTATCCATTTTATAGCAGATATTATTCTTAACATTGGAAAACCATAATACACCCCCACCTACAACAAACTCATAGAATTTGCAAAATCGCTGGTGGATTAAAATTAGTGCAATAACAATCACATATGAATAAAATTCTACAAGAAAACAGTTGTAATTACCTCCGATATGAAGATAATATTAGAATACAGAGCTTGATTATAAGGAGAGACTTGAAGTGAATATAAGAAAAGCAGACATAGCATTTGACTACGTTATAAAACAAATGAAAGGACAACCATGATAAAAATTGACCTCATAACCGGATTCTTAGGTTCCGGCAAGACAACATTTATAAAAAAATATGCAAAGCATCTTATGGATAAAGGGCATCATATAGGGATTCTGGAGAATGATTTTGGTGCGATTAATGTAGATATGATGCTTCTTCAGGAGCTTATGGGAGATTACTGTGACCTTGAGATGATATCAGGTGGCTGTGATAAGGAGACACACAGACGCAGATTCAGGACAAAGCTTATCGCAATGGCAATGAGCGGGTATGACAGGATAATTGTTGAACCGTCAGGAATATATGATATAGATGAATTCTTTGATGTGCTGCATGACGAGCCGCTCGACCAATGGTATGAGGTTGGCAGTGTTATAGCGATAGTTGATGCACAGATACCTGATAAGCTGTCTAAGGAGGCGGATTATCTGCTTGCTTCTGAGGCTGCGGATGCGGGCAGGATAATTCTCAGCCATACTGACGAGGCATCACCCGAACAGACAAAGGCAGCGGTAAAGCACATAAACAGAGCGCTTAAGCAGATACAGTGCCGCAGGCATTTTGATGAAAATAATGCCGGTGAGGTACTTATGAAAAGCACAATGCAGCTTACAAAAGAGGACATGGACGCGCTGATGACATGCGGATACGTGTCAGAGGATTTTCAAAAGATGGATATAGGCGATGACGAGGGCTTTAAATCGCTGTTTTTCATGAATATGGATATAAGCAGGGAGCAGCTCGCCAGAGCCGCTGCCGTGCTTATGAATGATAAGGAAATAGAGAAGAAATGCGGACATATATACCGCATTAAGGGCTTCATTCAGGAAGCGGACGGCAGCTGGCTTCAGATTAACGCAATCCACGGACAGACAACAGTTGAGCCTGCTGCGTCAGGACAGAGCGTTATTATTGTGATAGGCGAGCATCTTGATGAAGAGAGCATCCGCCGGGAGCTTAACGGTAGTAACCGGCAATAACTAACAGTAGTACAAAAATGACCTGAGCTTTGACCATGCGCTTTCGTCCCAGTCATTGTCAAGCTCTATGTTATATAACGGTGCAGGACAGTTTTTGCCAAGCTCACGCATATCGAGAATGATTGCAGTATTTTCGTAGCGCGGAGCCATTGCAAGAACAGCGTCTGCACCGTTTTTTGTACCATCTGATGTCATATTGCGGGATGCTATATCTATGGCTTTGGCGTATCTGTATCTTCCGTTGCTGCCGGCAAAATGAGGAAGATGTCTGTCGGCAATATTTTTAAGCATATCAATATCACCGGCAAATGCATTGCGGCTTCCAAGTTCATCAGCTATTGTATTCATATGGCGGCTCAGATTATCAAGCTGCTTTTTGCAGCCGTCACACTCAGAATCCATCCATAAAAAGTACAGATATTCAGTCAGGGGTGCGCGCAGAATTATATTTCCTTCATTATCAAGCGTATCGAGGATTCCTTCATCAAGTACTGTCAGGCAGAGTGGTGTGCCGACAGCGGCGATACGTTTTGAACCGTATGACGTTATGTCAGCCGTGGAAACAGCAGAAGCGGCATGGGCTATTGTACCCCAGTCAGGAATCTCATGCGCTTCACGGATTGTTAAATCCCGGTCAGTAACCTCAGTGTCATTGCCCGCATTATTAAGTATTGCTGCAATCTTCTTTCTTGCACCGGCAGGTGCGGCATATATAATATCACCGCACATTATGGCACGTGTAAGCATGTCAAAATCATATGCAGTCTCAGGAATAGTCTCAATTACAGGCGAGACAATCTGGATAGACTTATTGTCTGCATTTTCATTTAATATTCCGTATATTACACGCGCATATTCACCGTCAGCATCAGCACCCTGATTCTGTGGAAGAAGATACCGGCAACCGTCAGGTGTGCCAGGTGAAGCTGCACGTTGCATGACACTCATGACACTTCCGAGCAGGGCTGCGAACGGAAGATATTCCTTGCTTCTTGTGTGAGAGCGTCCAAGTGTAATAGTGCTGTTGTCCGTAGCCGGGGCGGCAATGGCTTCAATACCAGCAGCTTTAAAGTAACGCACAAGATATTCCGTGTAATATCCCATATCGGGTATATACAGAGGTGAAGCTGTGTCAGCCTTAGAAGCAATATCGGCATGACGGATATTTACATTGGCAATATCAAAGCCCTCAGGCAGCTTTACGGCAGGGCGGGATGAAAGGCTGTTAAGAAATGCTTCAATTCTTGTTATTACGCCAACCCTGCTAAAATGCTCATCAACCTCTATCTGAAGATATGGCTTATCGCCCATCTCCTGTGCAAAGAGGTGGCTTATCACGCTGTCAGGGCCGCAGCCGTGATTGGTAAGGTATACGGCGTACAGGTTAGGATGATTGGCGATAAGCTTTGCACCTGATATTATGTGCTGTCCAAATGGCCAGTACAGGTTAGGATATTCATCGGATATATCCAGCGAATGTCCCGGCAGATGCGAGAGTGTTATGACCTTGTGGCCTCTTTCAAGCAGAAGCTCAGGTATTCCCATATTAAGCACAGGGTCGGACACGCCGTAATTACGTGTTACCAGTACAAGCACCTTATCATCAGGTCGGAGGCTGTCAAGCAGAAGCTTACCCTGCTTCTCAACGGCAGCAGTGTGCTTCCTTACAGCCATTGCACCGGCAAGAAGAGCCTTTGCACAGAAGGGTTTAGGAATGCCGAGAATCCTGCCAAGACCGACCATTGCACCTGCCATTGCTTCTTTTCCGAAATCAAGGTCGAATACTGGACTTAAGAGAGTTATTCCTTTCTCATCAAGCCCCATTGCGCGTCCTACGGATTCGGGAGCAGTCTGCATGTATACGCAGCCGTAATTGTGCTTCACATGGCTCTTTTCATGCTTCATTGTATGAATTGTCGGGAGGAATATATAATCAACCTTCTGGTCAATAAGCTGTTTCATGTGACCGTAAATAAGCTTTACAGGGTAGCATGTCTCGCCACGCGCATATTCCTGTGACAGACGGATTGTTTCCTCATCTGTCGGGTGCGTCAGTACGACATTAAAACCGAGGGATGTGAAAAATGCATTTGCCATAGGAAAGAATTTGTGTATCATGAGCACAAAAGGAACGCCTACAGTCTTTTTTGCAGGGTCACGCACGCCGGTATATCCGTCAAGCAGAAGCTTGTCGGCCTGCCTGTAGAATTCGATATTTTTGCGTACCTCGGCATTGGTAGTATCAATATGCATTGCTTTGCCTGAAAAATCAAAGCCTGCAAATGTACTTTCCCTGTCACCTATATTTTTAAGTGCAAGCAGGGCAACGCCGAAGGCACCGCTTATACCAAAGTACGGATTGACAGTTATCCTGTCACCATAGAATGCCCTGAATGCGGCTACAACAGCGGGATTATAGGCTACGCCTCCCTGAAGCACGATTTTGCTGCCTACAGGCTTGCTGCCGACAACCTTGTGAAGATAGTTGCGGATTACAGAATAGCACAGACCGGCAGCAATATCAGCCTGTGCAGCGCCTTCAGCGCATGCGGACGCTATGGCTGTCTCGATAAATACAGTGCAGCGCTCACCAAGGTCAACCGGTGCTTCTGAGCTGAGTGCAGCCGTACCAAAATCACCAATCGGAATGCCCATCCTTGCAGCCTGCTCCTCAATAAAGCTTCCCGTTCCGGCGGCACATATCTTATTCATCTGGAAGTCGGTGACATTTCCGTTGCGTATGCTTATATATTTGCTGTCTTGTCCGCCAATCTCAAACACAGTGTCGGCATCGGGAACACAGTGTACGGCTCCCTCAGCCTGTGCGGTAATCTCATCTATTATCGAATCGGCACTAAGCATGCGTCCTACGCGCTCACGTCCGGATCCTGTCACGCCCACGGATGTAAATTTAATCTCGCCAAAACGCTCCCTGATAGAATTAAGTCCGTTGCGGACAGCCGCCTCAGGATTGCCGGCGGTGCGCAGATACTGGTAATCGAGCAGCTCACCGCTGTCGGATATTATTACAAGGTCAGTGCTTGTCGAACCGATATCAATGCCGAGCGAGCAGCGGGAAGAATCCATCCCGTATAAAGAAGAACTGCATGCAGCTGCTGACGGATTCAGTGCGTAGCGGCTTAACGGTTCAAGCGCCTGAACTCTGTGAAGGTGGGACATTTTACAGGAATCCTTTATTTCTTCAAGTGTAAATGCTCCCGATGCGTTCAGTGCGGCACCGACAGCTCCGGCAAATGAAGCATGCGGCGGAACGATAAGCTCATCTGCTCCAAGGTCAAAGACATCGCGTATTGCCCTTATAACTCCGCTGTTATGCGTAACTCCGCCGCAGAAGGCAACCGGCTTGCTGATTGGAAGCGTGCGGACGATGGTTGCCTTGTAATTGCGGATCATCGCATAGCACAGACCAAGCAGAATGTCAGGCGTAGGTACGCCCTCCTGCTGTCTGTGTATAATATCGGTCTTGGCGAATACCGCACATCTTCCGGAAAGGCGTGGTATTGACTCAGCCTTGTCTGCAAGTGCGGAATAGTCCTCAATTGCCAGACCAAGCCTCGACATCTGGTCTTCAAAAAAACTTCCGGTTCCTCCGGCACAGTGTCCGTTGGTCGCAAACTGCGGAATCTCATGGATATTGGCTATATATCTTGAACCCTGACTGCCAATCTCTATTATGCTTCCGGCATCAGGTGCAATAAACAGCGTACCCTCAACGATTGCCGGGATATCCTCCATAAATACTGAGCCTGAGAGGGCATCATGCAAAAATGCCGCATCACTGCCGGTAATTCCGACAGCAAGGCGCTCTGCATTAATACAATCCGCATTAATACTTTTTATTGCAGAAGCTATTATATCGTTAAGACCATCTGTTAAAACCTCAGACGGGCGGTTATGGTGCGCACACTCCCACGAAGCGCAGATTTCCCCGTTATTTATCAGAATTAATTTTACAGTTGACGTTCCCACATCAATACCTAACTGGAACATTTTGACTCTCCATTCCGCAGGCACCGGAGTGCCGCTAATAATTGACTTTAAATAAGAATAAATATATAATATCAGTTAGAAGAAACTAACAAATATTATATGCATCTACTTAATGGAGGTCGGTTGCCATGGCAACAAAAAATATATCAAATCTGTCTTTTGACTGGATTCAATACAAAGATTATCTTCACGATTCATGTCTGTTCAGGGGAATACCTGAAGATAAATATACAAATGTCCTGTCATGCCTTCAGGCACAGGTGGCTGTCTATAAGGCGGGCAACTCACTTGTGAATGCAGGTGACAGCAACTTCCGTGCAGGAATTCTGTTGGAGGGAAATCTTGAAGAATACATATATGACGAAAACGGAAATCAGGTTGTTATAAGACATCTTATCAGCGGGGGAGTATTTGGCGCGGAGCTTGCGTGCGGAAACTCACTTGCAAGCCAGTTCTATCTTGAAGCTGTTGAGGATTCCAAGGTGCTGCTGCTTGATTTTAAGGCACTTTTATCTGAGAGAACATTTACATGTCCGCACAGAATACAGGTTACGGCGAATCTCCTACAGGAGCTGTCCAATCAGATAACATTTTTTAATACAAAGGTGAGAATACTCAGTCAGAAAAAGCTGCGCGATAAGCTTAAGGTATATTTGCAGACGCAGCATATATCTGATGAAGGAATAATAAATCTTCCATACACAAGAAATAAGCTTGCAGAGTTCCTCTATGTCGACAGAAGTGCGCTGTCACGCGAGCTCTGCCGGCTGCGCGATGAGGGAATACTCAGCTTCTCCGGTGCAAAGATAAGAGTGCTGGACAGGGGATTCCTTGCAGGGTAAGGGGAGATTTTTAAAACATATAATGACTAAGTGACGTTGAAAAATCAGCAAATCAACGCAGGGTGCTTCCGCTTGTTAGAGCTGGCAGCGGTACATAATGCGGCATATAACGCCGCATAAGTACCGGCCGCTCTAAAATCCTGCTAATGATTTTGCTGATTTTTCAACTGATATCCTGTGATTCTATAGATATATTATATTTTCCAAAAACTCCCCAATTAAAATATAATAAAAATTTTCAAAAACTTTAAATGTTGCCATAGCAACAGACATAATATGTTTTTGCGGATAGAATAAGCTATCGTAAGTTAGAACAAACTAACTCAAAACGATAACGCTGACACAAGGTAACAGGAGGAGATATGAAAAAATTTTTATCAGCGGTACTTACAGCATGCATGCTTACAGTATTGGTTACAGGCTGCGGAAGCAGCACGGGTACAGGAATAACATCACAGGGAGATGGTTCACAGGCAAAGAACTCACAGGCAGCCGTAGATGAGAAGGGTACACATAAGGTAACTGACCAGGCCGGCAATACGGTAGAGGTTCCTAATAAGATAACAAGAGTTGTAATCGACCAGATTCCGATTCTTTCAACGTATATGTCATATTTTAAGGGCTCTGCACCTTATATCGTTGGATATTGCGGTTCATTCAAGGATACAATAACAAAGACGGTTCTTAAGGATATCGCGCCTGAGCTTATGAAGTCATCAGATACGGTATATGCACAGAGCGACCTCAATATTGAAGAGATTATGAAGCTTAATCCTGACGTAATCCTTTACAATGCCAATAATGCCAGCCATGCGCAGATCCTTAAGGAAAGTGGAATACCGAGCATTGGCTTTGCAACGGTGGGAGCAAGCACAGATGCAGATCCGATTGACAGATATCAGCAGTGGCTTGAACTTCTTGAGGATGTATTCAACGAGGACGGCAAGATGAACGATTTTAAGAGTGCCGGTAACGCAATCGTTGCAGATGTTGAGAAGAGAATTGCAGCTGTTCCTCAGGATAAGAGACCGAGTGCTATGATTCTCTGGAAATATTCGGATGGTGTTCCACAGGTATCAGGCAATGGAACATTCGGTACTTTCTGGCTCAAGAGACTTGGAGTTAAGGATGTGGTAGTTGATGAGGCAAAGGGCTTTACACAGGTAAATATGGAGCAGGTATACAGATGGGATCCTGACATACTTTTCCTTGACGGACCGGGACTTCTCTCGCTCAGGACAGCTGATGTCATTGAAAATAGGGTTCAGGGAACGGATTTTTCAACCTTAAGTGCGGTTAAGAATAAGAGAGTATATGATACAACACTCGGAATGTGGAACTGGTTTACACCTAATCCGGATGCACCGCTTGTATATGCATGGCTTGCATGTAAGACATATCCGGAAGTGTTTGCAGATTATCCTCTTGAGCAGACAATCAAAGATTATTACCAGAAGTGGTACGGCTACACGGTAACGGATGCAGATATGGCAGAGATGCTTCAGTATTAAATTGGAAGCAGGGAATAATGAAAGACAGTTTATTAATAAAAAAGGGGCATTTCACGGTACTTGCAATAGTTCTCATGATTGCACTGCCACTGGTTATAGGAATACTGTGTATGTGTGCGGGAAGAATGAAGGTGCCGGTAAGCGATGTCATTAATGCTCTGGCAAGCCTTATAACAGGCGAAAAAGGAAATATACAGAACTATTCAATAATAGTAAGGCTTCGTCTGCCACGTATTCTTATGGCTATTATCGTTGGTGCAGGGCTTACCTGCGCCGGCGACACATTTCAGGCGCTATTTTCCAATCCGCTTGCGACACCGGATATTCTCGGTGTAACGAGCGGAACGTGTGTGGGAGCGATCCTTGCAATAATTATGTCCTGCGGAATACTTGAGACACAGCTTATTGCGCTTGTATTCGGGCTTGTGTCTGTATTTTTTACAATAAAGGTTGCAGGCAGAAACCAGAGTGGCTCAATGGTATATCTTGTGCTCGCCGGTGTGATTGCATCATCGCTTTTTAATGCGATAGGCTCACTTCTTAAGTATACGGCAGACCCGCAGGATAAGCTGCCTGAGATTACTTACTGGCTTATGGGAAGCTTTACAAGTGCAACATATGAGAAGATTCTTGTAGGTTCTCCGCTTATAATTATCGGAATAGTTGTTATATACCTTCTGAGATGGAGGCTTAACATCCTTGCACTAAGTGAGGATGAGGCAAAGGCGAGCGGTATTGATATAAAAAAGACGAGAATGACATTTATTCTTGCATCAACGCTTATTACAGCGTCAGCAGTGTCGATGTGCGGTCAGGTAGGCTGGATAGGACTCCTTATACCGCACTGCGCAAGAATGCTTGTGGGAAGCAACAACAGATATGTTGTTCCGGTCAGCATAAGCCTCGGAGCAAGCTTTATGATAATAATAGACACGTTATCAAGAACAATCAGTGTGATTGAGCTGCCGCTCTCGGTACTTACAGCGATTATCGGAGCACCGGTATTCATTTCACTGCTTAACAGAAACAGGAGTAATTTGCGATGATTCTTGAGGTTGAAAATGGCTGCTTTGGATATCCTAAGCAGGAAGAGATATTGACTGATATTAATATAAAGCTTGAAGAGGGACACATCCTGTCGGTGCTTGGACCTAACGGAATAGGCAAGACAACTCTCCTCAAATGCATGATAGGGCTAATGCCGTGGAGCCGCGGACGTTCGCTGCTTGCAGGAAAGGATATACGCACGCTTAAGTCTAAGGAGATATGGAACATGATTTCATATATTCCGCAGACACACGGCTTTTCATTTTCATATACCGGACTTGAGATGGTAATGCTCGGACGCAGTTCGCATCTGGGACTGTTCAGTCAGCCCGGTCACAGGGAGATAGAGATGGCTGAGGCAATGATGGAAAAGGTAGGAATTACCAGGCTTGCCGATAAGGACTGCAACCGCATGAGCGGAGGCGAGCTTCAGATGGTGCTTATTGCGAGGGCACTGATAAACGAACCGAAGCTTATAATCCTTGATGAGCCGGAGACAGGACTTGATTTTCATAATCAGATTCTTGTACTCAACATGGTTGAAAAATTAGCCCATAAGGAAAATATAGGTGCTATAATGAATACACATTATCCGACTAACGCAATGAGCATTGCGGACGAAGCACTTATGATGAACCGCAAGGGAGACAGATTCTATGGCCCTACCGGAGATATTTTGAATGAGAGTAATATATCTAAGTCATTTGATGTAAATGTTGTCGTTGACGAGATTATGTATCAGAACAGAACCATAAGAAGCGTTGTGCCGGTATCGCTGGCATAGCAGGGCAGGAGTGTGAGGCAGTAAGCTATGGGAACAGATGTAAGACTGGGAGCAATGGACGGAGTATTCACGGTTGCCGGGGTAAGACCGGCAAGAGACGGAATGACAATATCGAGGGATGCCGGACTTGGCTCGGAGAACACAGTAACATTTTTTGCGCTTGGCGCAGGAACTTCAATAAGCAGGGAACGTTATGACATGACATCCATGTATATTGGGGCATTGGGAGAAGCGGTATTTCTGACGGGAGACGATGCCGGGAGGCAAAGCTTCCTGGATGGGGATATGCTTATTGTACCCGGTGGAACGCTCTGCGGAGTGGAGAGCGGCAGCGGTGCAGTTTATACAGAAATTATTATTAAAAAGGAGATTAATATGAACAATTTAGTAAAAGCAGGAGAAGTAATGAAGCTTAAGAATCTTATCCAATATGAGGAAGAAAGTATAAGCAACCTTGATGTTGTGAGCAACCCTACAATGAAGTTTGTGCTTATGGCATTTGACGAGGGTACAGGCCTTCAGCCACACCGCGCACCGGGTAATGCGATTATATTTGCACTTGAGGGCAAGGCTGTAATCGGTTACGAGGGCAAGGATTACACTATCTCAGCAGGCGAGAATTTCCGCTTTGAGAAGAACGGACTTCACAGCGTTACTGCTGACGGTAAGTTCAAGATGGCATTACTGCTTGTGATTGAGTAACAGTAAGGCTATCGGAGCACGGAAGAATCCGGAAAATTAAAATATTAAAAGATATGCCATACGGTGCAGTGCCGGGGGGCGTATCTTTTTACTTTTTCTGAGATAATGGTTTTCGCATAAGCTGAACAATTACACTGTACCCAAACGATAGTTAAATGCTTGCGGCGTTCCGGCACAGCGGTAATAGAAAGTGGTTTGCTATTATTATGAGTGTAACGGAAGACAGGCTTGGACTGAAGGGTGACGGAATCCTGGATATAGTCAATTTCAAATGTGAGCAGGCGCTGATAGGTTCTTTACTTGGTGAAGAAGGATTCTATCCGGCATATCACATGCGTCGCTGCTTTTATTTGCAGGAGTATCGATTGCCAGTGTAGCCGGAAGACTTGGGCATGCAAGCATGACAACAACACAGAAAACATATCTGCATATTATTCAGGAGTTAGAGAATAAGGATGTGGATCTGGTAATGCGTACGCTTATATTGTTATTGAAAATTTTCCCAAAAGTAGTAATATGGATATTAAGACACTAAAATAATTTGTTGGGTATATACAGCTTTGGGAGAAAATAATTGAAATATATAGATACATACAATCACGGGAATAACCGGAAAAAAGGCATGAATATCAAGTGGCTGCTGCCGATGCTGACACTTATCATCTGCGGGACTTTGTTATGTGCAGTTATGAAAAAGGCATATGAGTCTGACAGGGAGCAGATAAGAATGAAGGCTGAGATGAACGCTGTTACTTATGCTGACAGGATGGAAGCATGCCTTGATGACGGAATTCATATAACTGAACTGCTTAAGCAGATTCTGGTCAGCAATAATGGGGAGATTGGCAGATTTGATACCGTATCTGAGAGTGTGATGAAAAGCTATGTCCAGAGTATACAGCTTGCACCTGATGGGGTTGTTACACAGATATATCCTGAGGAAGATAATGATGCAGGTAAGATTGACCTTGTACATGACAGTGAGCGTGGTACAATTGTTGGATATGGTATAGATAACCGGGAAGTTATAATGCAAGGACCTTTTGAGCTGAAGCAGGGAGGACATGGAATCGCAATACGCAACCCGGTATATCTGTCATCTGACGATGGCACAGAATACTTCTGGGGGCTGACGATTGTAATTATACGTGTACCTGAGATATATCAGGAATCTGTGCGTCCTCTTGAAGATTTTGGATATATGTACAGACTGTATAAGACGGTGTCACCATTGGATACGGAGTTTAAGCTGGTTGACAGCTCTGATGGGGAACTGGATGATCCGGTTTCACATTATTTTGAACTTGGCGGGTGCAGATGGCGGCTGGACATTATGCCTGCAGAAGGCTGGATTGACAGGAAGGATATATATATACTTGCAGTGGCGGGGGTTATTATATCTGTACTTATTGAAGCGCTTGTTATTGCATTTCTCATTATGGATAAGCAGCGGCAATATTTTAGACAGCTTGCTATTACAGATGAACTTACGGGGCTTCTTAACCGTTCGGGCTTCAATGATGAACTTGACAGGTATGCACGTGAGATTGGCAGTGAGTCGTGTGTCGGCATTCTGCTTGATGTTGATGATTTCAAATCAATCAATGACATATATGGACACGCAGTCGGAGATGAAGCGCTGAAGAATCTTGCAAGGTCAATGGTCAATGAATTTCCGGATAATTCCATAATAGGCCGCAATGGCGGAGATGAATTCTGTATTGTATTAAAAGGAACAGATGCGGAAACCGCAGGTGATCAGATAGAGAGCTTCTGCCATCAGCAGCGTATGTTCAGATTCCATGGCAGAGAGTATAATTACAGGATTTCTTTGGGCTATGCAGAGTATCCGAAGCATGCAGGGAAGAGATCTGAACTGTTCCGTTGTGCAGATGTGGCATTATATGAGGTTAAGCTTAAAGGCAAGAACGGCTGCATGTGCTATGCGGACAATCTGTGCAAATCTGACAGAACACAGCTTGGTTTCAAGCTTGATGATATATCATATAATCTGCCTGGAGCATTTTTCATATATAAGGCAGACAGGGGCAATGAGCAGCTGCTGTACGCTAACCAGGCGCTGATTCATATGACTGGCTGTGATGACCTCAATGACTTTTTGGAATTCACAGGGCAGCAATTTGCAGGACTTGTGCATCCCGATGATTACGACTATGTGGAAGAAGATATATGGAATCAGATTGATATTGATGCAGGGCAGTCATATGATTATGTGAAATACCGTCTCGCAGCAAAGGATGGTACATACAGAAAAGTCATTGACTTCGGTCATCTTGTGGACAGCGAACACTACGGAAGAGTGTTCTATGTACTTGTTGTGGATTATGATTCAATACTCTGCTAAGTGTCTCGACTTATTAAAAAAGATGTACTATCATCAAAATTAGTTGATAGTACATCTTTTTTTAAAAATGAACGGAGATATAAATTTATGGATGATACGGGAAGAAAGATAACTAAGATAGCGCGAGAAGTAAGCAAGTTCACGGTGCAGATGATGAAAGAGGAAGGTATTGGCGCTCCAAGAATGAGAGAAGAGCAGGGTTTGTCAATATATCAGAGGTGGTGAATTTGAAAAATGCAGCAGACGAAAAAGAATATCAGTAAAAGGATAGAGCATCCCGACAGGATAACAGAATACTTCAAAGAGGAATGGGCAGTTCTTCTGGCAGTGACGATATCAGGAATCATATATAATATAGGACTGCTTGCAGGCCCGTGGTTTGAGGGGAAGATGACAGGCTGCCTTGTAAATATTCTCGGAGGCAGTGAGACATTTGCAGACATGCTTACATTAGCTGCATTATATGTAATTTCAATTGCCATCGTGCAGATATCAAGGTATATCAAGAGATTTTATGTAAGAAGATTTTCCAATAATGTTAATAAAAACATGAAGCAGATATTGTATGGAAGTCTTGTACATAAGAGCCGGGCACAGCTTCTGGAGGAGGGCGCCGGTAATGTCATGACTAAGGCAATCCTTGATGTAGACGACTGTGTCGAAGGAATGAGAAAGTTCACAACAGAAATTTTTGATACGGGAATTGCAATGGCAGCATACATGGGAATGCTTCTGTGGTATGACTGGCGGCTTGCACTGTTATGCATGATATTCCCTCCGGTTTCGTATTATATTGCGGAAAAGATGAAAGACATTGTGCAGAAGACGGGTGCGGCATACAAGGTACAGGCTGGTATTTTAAGTGAGGTAACGCTTGACCGTGCTGACAATGCAGTTACATACAGGGTATTCGGATGTGAGAGTGAGCGCAGGAAATCGTATGAGAAAAACCTTTCAGATTATGAAAAATCTGCAGTCCTCGCTAATATATGGAATTCGTCGCTTCAGCCCATATACAGGATTATCTCAATGGCAGGAGTTATATTCATACTTTACTTCGGTGGGAAAAATGTTCTCGGAACCGGCTGGCGTGAGTGGAGCGTTGCAGCATTTGCAACGTTTCTTGCATGCTTTACCAAGCTTGCGGATAAATCATCAAAAGCTGCCAGGCTGTTCAATGCAGTCCACAAGGCGCAGGTTTCATGGAAGCGCATAAAACCGCTTATGGTGATACCGGAAGATGACGCACCAAAATCAGGACAGCCGGCAGGATGTGCAGATGCCTTGGTATCAGTACCGGCGCTGGAAGTTAACAGCATAGGCTTTGCATATCCGGAATCAAAAAATATTTATTCGGACATATCTTTTGACGCAAAGCCGGGAGAGATAATAGGTGTCACGGGACCGGTTGCATGCGGCAAATCAACGCTCGGCAGGACATTTTTGTGCGAATATCCGTATAATGGAAGCATCAGGCTGTCAGGCAGGGAGCTTAAGGATATGACGGCTTCGGAGAGAACCGGACTTGTGGGGTATCTCGGACATGACCCGGAGCTGTTTAATGACAGTATAGCCAATAACGTAATGATGGGAGATAAAGGCGATTGCAGACAGTACCTTAAGATGGTATGCATTGACGAAGAGGTAAATGCAATGGAAGACGGTACGGATACACTTGTCGGAAGCGGCGGCGTCAGGCTGTCGGGTGGACAGGCACAGAGACTTGCGCTTGCGAGGACGCTGTGCCACATGAAGCCTGTTATGGTGCTGGACGACCCGTTTTCAGCACTTGACAGGAAGACAGAAGTTCAGGTGTTTGATAATCTGAGGTCAATGGCGCAGAATAATATTGTAATCCTCATATCACACAGACTTTATCTGTTCCCGCAGATGAGCAGAATAATCTGGATGGATAATGGCAGGGCAATAGCCGGGACCCACGAAGAGCTTATGGAGCAATGTCATGAGTATGCAGAGCTGTATCTTGAACAGGCAGGAGGCGGCAGCAATGAGAAATAATATATGTAATGGCAAAAAAGATTGATATAGAAGCCTGTTTATGTTAAATTTAATTCAGTAATATTTTATTCAAATAAATTTGAACAAAATCAATTTGAATAAAACTGGAGGCGGAATATATGTTTATAGGAAGAGAAAGAGAATTAGCATCTTTGAATGAATTCTACGAAAAAGATGGAATCGGCATGACTGTTATATATGGGCGCAGACGTATTGGAAAATCTACACTTATCACGGAATTTGTCAAAGATAAAAAGACCATATTCTACACAGCTACTAAGGTAGGAAAGAATAGAAACCTGGAGTTATTTTCAAGGCAGGTAGTTGATTTATTTATGCCGGGGGTAGAGAATATAAGTTTCAATACAATAGAAGCAGTTTTTGATTTTATAGATAAGAATGTCAAAGATGATAAGCTGGTGCTTGTAATTGATGAACTTCCTTATTGGGCGGAAAAAGATGATGCATTATTATCTGTATTGCAAAAATATATTGATACCATATGGAATGATAAAAATCTGAAAATTATTCTATGTGGTTCAGCACTCAGTTTTATGGAAAAGAAAGTACTTAGTGAAAAGAGTCTTTTGTTTGGAAGACGCGACTCACAGATTAAGCTGGAAGCATTTAGTTATCTGGATGCGGCGGAATTTGTCCCGGATTACTCTAATGAAGATAAGGCGATATGTTATGGAATTACAGGTGGAGTAGCCAGATATCTGGCAATGATTGACCCTGAAAAAAGTATTGATGAAAATATTGTAAGATTATTCTTCAGAACGGATGGATATCTATATGATGAAACAAGGAATCTTCTGACACAGGAGTTCTCTGATATATCAATTGTGAATAATATTGTTGAACAGATTGCTTCAGGCGAAAATACACTTAATATCATTGCGGGAAAGATTGGGGAGAAAGAGCAGACAGTATTATACTCATTAGATAAGCTGATTAATGTGGGGCTGGTTGAAAAGAAAAAATGTATAACAGATGAAAAGAATAAAAAGAAAACGCAATATGTTTTGAAAGATTATATGTTTAAATTCTGGTATGAGTTTATTCCAAAGGCTACAAGTGTAATTGAGATTGGTCAGGGCGAATTATATTACACGAAGGTGGTTAAGCCGGCATTGCATTCTTTTATGGGAACAGTTTTTGAAGATATGTGCAGATATTATACATTAAAACAGGGAATAGAAGGTGCGTATGGCTGTTTTATAACTTCTGTAGGCAGTTGGTGGGGTACCGAGAGTATCACTGATAAGAATGGCGGTGTGAGAACACAATCAACAGATATCGATGTTGTAGCCATATCTGAGATAGATAAAAAAGCAGTTATTGGAGAATGTAAATTCAAAAACGAGAAGATAGATAAAGGTGTATATGAAACTTTAATAAGAAGAGGAAAGCTTATTACTGCAAAATATAAGGTATCAAAGTATATTTTCTTTTCACTGTCAGGATATACCGACTGGTTTAAATCTTTATCAGATAACGATGTATTGCTGCTTACAGTTGATTCGCTTTATGAAAAAAGTAAACTATAACAGTCAGATTGGTAAAGGTTCAGGAGGCGGCAGCAATGACAAATAATATAAACCAAAATAACAAAAGCAAAAGCGTCGCAAAAATAATATTATATACAATAAAAAGCAGACTGCTGTTGTCATTTGCAATAGTATCTGCGGTAGTTATGGCGATAGTCACATCACTTTTTCCACCATTGATTCTTGGTGATATTATTGATGCCATGACAGCAGGGCAGGCAGTTAATTGGGGAATGATACTTGCATACTTTGGGCTGATTGTGCTTACGGGACTTATGGAGGCTGCAAGAGAGGCACTTCTTACAGTATTCGGACAGAAGATAACGCATGCATTGAGAAGCGGGCTTATGGATAAGTTCACAAGGCTTACGGCAGACTGTCTTAATAAGCAGGAGCCGGGCGCGGTTGTATCAAGATTTGTAGGTGATGTTGATACAGTAGAGGCACTTTTTACATCAGGAATTATCAGTATGTTTGCAGATGTATGCAGAATCATAAGCATACTTGCGGTTATATGGTTCCGTAACAAAGGTCTTGCAATAGTGATTGTAGTGCTGCTTCCGTTTTTATTCTGGTTCACAAGGCATGTACAGAAAAATATGCTCAGCGCCCAGATTGCAAACCGCCGTGCAGTAAGCCGTGCATCAGGCCATGTACCTGAGACATTTCATAATATCCGTACAGTACATACACTTGGCAGGGAAAAGTATATGGAACAAAGATATGATGAGTACATAAGCGAAGGCTACAGGGCGATGGAGAAGACCAATTTCTACGATGCAATATATTCTCCTGTAATTCTTATTTTAAATGCTGTTGTAGTTGCGGTAGTCATGCTGTTCTCTGCATCAGGCAGCCCTGTGGTACTTACACTGTTCGGAATGTCAGCAGGTACGGCAGTCGCCGTGATGAATTACATTTCACAGATATTTTCACCTGTAGAGAGCCTCGGCATGGAGATTCAGACGATACAGTCGGCGCTTGCCGGTGTAAAGAGGATAGATGAATTCCTTGCACAGGACGAATTTGCAAAGCAGGATACAAAAGCGCCTGACGGGCCTGTGGTAAGATTTGATAACGTCACATTTGGTTATGATGATAAAAATATTCTTAATGACTTTAGTTTTGAAGTCCGTACCGGCGAGCAGGTAACATTGTCGGGACGTACCGGTGCGGGTAAGAGTACAATATTCAAACTGATACTTGGATTATACAGACCGGACCGGGGCAGTGTCACGATAGGCGGCGTTAATTCGGCAGATATACCGGATAAGGAAAAACGCAGGCTGTTTGGATATGTTGAACAGTCATTCCATATGGTCCCGGGTACTGTAAAGGATCAGATAACGCTTTTTGATGAGTCGGTCACAATGGATGAAGTAAAGAAAGCTGCAGAACTTACGGGACTTGATGATGCAATAATGAGTCTTCCTGACGGTTATGACACACAATGTACCGCAGATATCTTCTCACAGGGACAGTGGCAGCTTCTGTCAATAGCCCGTGCAGCAGCGGCACAGCCGAAGCTGCTGCTGCTTGATGAGATAACGGCTAACCTTGATGCGGATACAGAGAAGACTGTGCTCAGCGCCCTTAAGAGAGTATCTGAGAATAGAACAGTTATCTCAATATCACACAGGGTTAATGCATCAGCCGGAAGGATAATTACTATTGGATAACAGTGCCTTCTTCACGGCAGTGTATTTTTTCTCGGGGACAGGAAGTATCGTTCCGTCAGACAGTGTGACAGAAAAACGCTCAATTCCGGTGACGTGTTCCGGATTGATGAGATAACTTGCATGAATGCGGAGCAGATACTTTGAATACCTGCTCTCAAAATCAGGCAGCGTTCCATTAATCGTTATCATGTTGTCTGATGTATGGATACAAAGCTTTGCTGTCCGCTTTACTGTCTCAATATATATAATTTTTCCCGTAGCGATACGGTGAACACTCATGTCGTCCGCTTTAACGGTTATGAAGTTGTCAGGCTTCTCAACTAACCGTATAGGCAGCGCAGAGAACGGCAGAGCGGTTCAGAGCTCTGCAAAACTGAGTGCAACGGCATTTGCAACAGTGGATAATCTTATGAATGATTTCACACCGAATGCAGACGGCACGGCAGATAATGTAGCTAAGCTCATATTCGGTAAGGACAGCGATGGCAATGCATTGGAATGGTATGTATTAGGTAAGGATTCAGGCGTAAGCGGAGACAATACCGCTATATTTGCCGCATCACCGATAATAAGTGCGGAAAAATATGAGGACAATGCTTCTGATAACAAGACATATGAGGAAGCATTCGGTCAGTATGCAGCTAATCCGGCAGAGGTATATCCAAACCACTATGGTGCGAGTGATGTCAGGGCAAAGCTGAATAGTATCGCAGGAGATACTAAGTATTTTGTTTATGGGGAACAAAGAGTACTTAACAAGACAACAGTATCGTCTTATGATGCAGACAGCAAGGTAAACTATACAACGTCCAATAAGCTGTATCTGCCGGACGGAACAGATGGAAACAATGGACAGCTTTTGGCTGGAAGCGGTAATGATAAGGTACTCTCGATGAATACTTATTCGGGCAGCGGCAATGCATTCTGGCTCCGTTCACCGGATAATACGGCATCAGGGAATGCATTATACAGTAACACGTCAGGAGATATACAGGGAAAATCAGTCAGTGAAGAAGCAGGAGTGCGTCCTGCGGCTAACCTTGATCTGTCAGAGGTGAAATTTGCTTCCGCAGCAGTAGTTGAGCGCGGCAAAGATACAAGCGGAATAATCACACCGGGCAGTGTAATGACTCCGAGATATAAAGCGAATAACTCCGATGACATTGGATGGGTCACATATAATAATACGGGAAGTATATGTGCCGAGAGAAATAGTTTTATGATCTCACTTGTGGTTCAGGGCAATGACGGCACTAATGACTGGTACTACACTAAAAATGTTTATAATAAAGAGATAGTTACTGCCTCCGAGATAAAGGAAGCGTTGAATCTGTCATCGGATATTGATCTTGACAAATGTAAGATATGGATTGAAACAACATTAACTGATGATTTCACATTAAGCAATGGTATTGGATATGCAAGTGATTTTGCGCAGAAAATTACCGAAGAAGAAATAACCGGTTATATAAGTGTCAGAAATATTGACCAGCCGATACCTGAAAAACAATTTGACAGAACCGGAAATGTCGAATATAAAATCAGCAATAAGGTTGGGCTTAAATCAATAAAATGGTATGAAAGAGATGATATAAATCTGGGAAAAGAAGTAGCAGAGGATGAAACTGCGGGTTATGGAACTTGGTACTATATAGTAATAGAGCTTGCTGCACAATACGGATATATATTTTCTAATGATACATATCCCTCACAGGTTTCTACTAGTGTGAGTGCATCACCTATGAGGGCGGATGTAAGCGATGATCAAAAAACTCTCGTTGTATGTAAGGTATTAAAAACTGCGGATGACCGTCTTATAAGCATAGAGCCTCCACAGCCGATACAGGTTGAAGCAGGAACTGCATATGAAGATATGAATCTGCCGGAAAAAGTCAATATTACTACGAAGTTCAATACAAGAACAACGGCATCCGTTGAGTGGAATACTGAGTATATTAAAAGCGGAAGCTATGACCCTTCAATACTGACGGAACAGACGGTTACGCTTAGGGGAAGGGTAACGGATGTTTATAGTATAAATGTAGATAATGTCTGGGAATATTTAGAGCTTACTATTAATATAAAAGCTGCTGACGCAGCCGAAGCTCCGACAGCAGACATTACACCGGGAACATATACGGAGAATCAGTCAGTAATACTTACTTCTGCAACAGAGGATGCGGTAATCTATTATACTACAGACGGAAGTGAGCCTGCATTGGCAGACGGCGTTCCATCAGGAACAACTAAGCAGTATACAGCACCTATAGCTGTAAAGGGTGAGGCAGGGCAGAGCGTTGAGACAACAATCAAGGCATTTGCAGTAAATAGCGGAATGAATAACAGTGCGGTAGAGACATTTACATATACGATAGACATTCCTGCACCTGTTAAAAAGTATACATTGACAGTAGTTGACGGCTTAGGAAGCGGTGAATACGAGGAGAATGAGCTGGTAACGATAACGGCAGACATGTCATCATACGGAGTGTTTTTCTGGTATTGGTCAGGTCTGGAAGAAACCGTAATATACTCAGGAACTATTCATACTGAAACGGTGACATTCAGTATGCCTGCAAAGAATATCGTAATATCTGCTCATTACGATTATCCGTACATTCCGCCAGTCTATATCATAGAGGCATCTGTATCAGGTGCAGGAGGAAGCATATCGCCATCCGGCACAATATATGTAGATGCAGGATGCGACAAGACATTTGTATTCACTCCGGACGAAGGTTTTGAGATTGATAAGCTGTTGGTTGACGGAAAGCAGGTAGATGCGAGTCTGGAATACACGTTCAGGTATGTTGATGATAATCATAGTATTGAGGTAACATTTAAGAAGAAGGGTGGACAGGAGCCGACGACAAATCAGGAGCCGACAACAAAGCAGGAACCGACGACAAAGCAGGAACCAACCACAAAGCAGGAGCCGACAACGAAGCAGGAATCAACTACGAATCCGACCTCTACGCAGCTAAGGTATAAGATTCTGGATGGTGCCGACAGCAAGTGGAGTGAGGATGCCAACGGCAATCTCATGATAAGAGGTAACGGAGAGTTTTCTAAGTTTACATGTGTAAAGGTTGATGGCAGTATTATTGATGCGTCAAATTACACAGCAAGAGAAGGCTCAACGATAATCACGCTGAAGGCTGAGTATCTTGATACTCTTGCGGAAGGCAGCCACTCATTTGAGCTTGTATGGACAGACGGTTCAGCGTACACAACATTTACAGTTGCCAAAAATGAGGATTCGGATGATAATGATGACAGCAATGATGATAATGATGCAGACGTAGCTGACAACGGAAGCAATACCGGAAACGGCAATGTAACAGGCAATGTCAATAACGGAGCAGGTGCTGGAAACATCAATAACGGAACAGGCACAGCTAACGGAAGCATGGACGCGGGAATTAGTGAGACAAAGGCGGCAGAAGAGAATGCAGCCGCTTCGGCAGATGCATCACCAAAGACGGGTGACGCAAGCCATACCGAGTTCTGGATTATGCTTATGGCAGCCGCACTTGCGGGAATTGCTGAGCTTGTCATGCTGGCAAAGAGAAAAGGTAAAGAGGAATAATCAGGGTGTGCGAAGCATACGGAAGTGAAAGATTTACCGGACGCGTCGGTGGAATAGAGCGTGATGATAAGCGCATATTTACTTGATTTTAATCAACAAAAAGCCTCATCCTGCATCCGATATATGAATTCGGGTGCAGGGTGAGGCTTTTGTTTTACAGGTTAAGTCCGTCAATCCAGCTCCTGAACTTAGCTTCGTTAAAGCCGTTAACAAGCTTGGCAGGCTTCCAATTAACTGTTGCAGGACAGAGCTTGTGAAGTACTTCGTCCATTTTGCCTGTGCCGCTTCCACCTGATGTGCAGAAAGGAATGACTGTCTTTCCTGAGAAGTCATAGCTTTCAAGAAATGTATTAATTATTGTAGGCGCAACATACCACCAGATTGGGTAGCCTACGAATACAGTATCGTACTGCTCCATATTATCTACATGGCTTGCAATTGCAGGGCGTGAGCTCTGGTCAGCCATCTCTACAGAGCTTCGGCTCTGCTTATCCATCCAATTAAGGTCTGCCTTTGTATAAGGAGTCTCAGGCACAATCTCAAATAAATCAGCACCGGATGCGCTTGCAAGAGCCTTGGCTGCTTTGGCGGTTACTCCGCTTGCAGAAAAATATGCAACTAAAATCTTACTCATATCCATTTGCCTCCTGATTTTAAATTTTACTATATATAGAATAGCACTTGGAGTGTGCTCAAGGTCAATAAAAATGTGGAAAAAATTACCACTTGGGAAGAAAAACGACCACTTGCGCAAAGTGTATTGTAAAAAAATGTAAGTTAGTATATGGTGTGGTGTGTTGGGATGCCTGACTATTGTAAATGCTGTTGCAATGCCTCAAAGAATGAGATATGCAGACACATATGTGTCGGTAAAGTTTGCACAGGACACGGGAATACTTAACTTTGAAGATTATATAGACCTCAATATACAGGTATACAATGCAGGCTGGGCGGCAGGTGATTATACACTTGAAAATGACCATTCATATCGTGACGATGTAACAGAGCAGGAGCCGGAGCTACAGACCTTTAGCAGCATGTCGCGTGCTGCGGTAATTAATAATTGCACAGTCGGAATGCGCGAGGCAAAGAATATAGTAGTGGATACAAGGTACACAGCCTCCGGTATCCGTGAATGGATTGATATAATATTCGGACGCAGACCTAAGTATAAGCCTGCATATTCTGCATTCAAGGTTGGGGAAGGTGATGCCATAGAGTATAATATTGGAGACTATAATGCGTTCTGTGACAGATTTGAGAATCTGTTTGACGGAGAGAAATATAATAAATATGCCACAGGTGAGAATATAACTGATAATACATTGAATTTTACCAATGATAACCTTAAGGCTATTCTTGAATCAGATATATTATATGTCAGCGGTCATGGATTTGATGGAGGCGTTATACCGATATACGGAAGTGCATATAATGAAACTAATGATGAAGGCGCAGGTGTATGGTCATATGACAGGATACTGACAACAGACAGGAATGTGGGACGTGACTTTCACAGATATGGTGGAGAGACTGTATCGGAAGATAAGGCATTCAGCCTTAATATGAAGGACCATGTTAATGATGACATTAATGAAAATCTGAAGGTAATAATTGCGGCAGCCTGCAGCCAGCTAAGTGAGCAGACAGAAAATTGGGAACATTTTCCACAGGAGCCTATAAGTGAGTCAAGCCTTCAGCGCTGGATAGAGTTGATGAAGTCAAATAAAAAGCTGAAATGTATGCTGGGCTATTACGGAACGGCACCCTCGGCTGATAATCATTGGATTCATGATGATGAGGTTATAACTGGCTTCCTAGAGTCTACAACATCGGGAAACGATCAGCGTAATAGTATATATAACTCGTGGGTTAAGGCTAATACAAAAAAGTTAGATTTTAGAAAATTTAATATTGGTTTACTTGTAAGACCTAACTATGAGAAATTGTCATTGGGAGAAATATTAAGTGATGATAGTGAAGCAAAAAACGATACAATACAATATTTTAAGATAACAGATATAATAGATGTGAATAACGATTATGATATGAATGAATTATCAACAATCAGTGGAGTGCAGGTAGCGATAAATGAAGTAGATAAATACCTGACAAACAACAATCTTGATATCAATACAAGCAATGTAATCAGGTTGTCAGAGGTTGAAAAGAGTGTATATAATTTGAAGGGGGATTGTATAGAGAGTAATGTTAGTGAATATGTATTTTCTTTTAAAACAGATGATAATACAAAGCCATGGGACATATATGGACAGAATGTTATAAGGGAAGAAAATACTTTAAATATTCGCTATGATGTTAAGAGTAAAGAAATACAATTAATGGATTGAGGAACCGATTGTCATGAGTAAAAAAAGAAGCATCCAACACATAATAATAGCAGTATTAATACTTATATTTATGCTTGGAGTCTATCATATTTATTTTGTATGTGTTGTCGAGGCTAATGTTATGGACAACTACTTTGAGAAGAAACTGGGGCAAATAGTGACACTGTCAATAACACAAGACGATTATTTTCCAAGTGTAGTGGATTATGATAAGTTAGCGAGAGTATATAAGCAATCAATCAGTGAAGAGGAGTTTAATGATGCCAATACAGATGCCAAACGTCTTGCACTTTACAGGAAAGTTCAACGGTTAACCAAAAACCCTAAACAGTATTCATATATGTCGAATGCCAGCTTTCGGCTGGGAAATTATTATGAAGTATTGGAGGTCGATGGTGTCAGGTATAGGGCAAATCATGTTTTAAGCATAGAAGTAAATCATCTTACCTTCAAACCTTACATAAAAAAGTGGAGCATAGAGATAAGAATGCTTGATGCATAATTGTAATAGCAAGATGAATGTGCCGACAGAACGTATAGAAAGTGCATAGTATCACAGTAACTTTATGTCTTGCCGGCACTTCAATAAAGAGTACTCATAATTATGGAGAGGATATCATGAGTAAAAAAAGAAGCATCCAACACATAATAATAGCAGTATTAATACTTATATTTATGCTTGGAGTCTATCATATTTATTTTGTATGTGTTGTCGAGGCTAATGTTATGGACAACTACTTTGAGAAGAAATTAGGGCAAATAGTGACGCTGTCAGTAACGCATGATGACTATTTTCCAAGTGTAGTGGATTATGATAAGTTAGCGAGAGTATATAAGCGCTCAATCAGTGAAGAGGAGTTTAATGATGCCAATACAGATGCCAAACGGCTTGCGCTTTACAGAAAAGTCCAAAGGTTAACCAAAAATCCTAAACAGCATTCGTATATGTCTAACGCTAGTTTTGGAATAGGAGAATATTACGAGACATTGGAAGTTGATGGTGTGAAGTATGATGTTAATCATATTTTAAGCATAGAAGTAAATCACATTACCTTTAGACCGTACATAAAAAAATGGAGCATAGAGATAAGAATGCTTTATTCATAACTGCGTAGCTGTAAGATTGTGAGGGAATATGGAAGAAAAGATAAAGAGAAAGAAGAAAATAGCAATATTCAGTGTAATTGTATTAATATTGTTTCTTATGTTTGTATACTGGCTAATGTATTGGAAAATAGGATTTACGGCAGCAGAGCAGTATTATGAAAATAAGTCTGGACAAATAGTGACGCTGTCGATAATACAAGATGATTATTTTCCAAGTTTAGTAGACTATGATAAGCTGTCAAGGGTGTACAAGCGCTCAATCAGTGAAGAAGAGCTGAATGAGGCCAATACGGATGCCAAACGTCTTGCACTTTACAGAAAAGTGCAAAGCTTGACAAAAAAACCTGAAAAGCATTCATATCTGTCTAATGCTAGTTTTCGAAAGGGGAATTACCATGAGACATTAGAGGTGAATGGCGTTAAATATGATGTAAAACATGTTTTAAGCATAGAAGTAAATTATCTTACTTTCAAACCTTACATAAAGAAGTGGAGCATATATATAAGAATGCTTGATTCATAATTGTAATAGCAAGATGAATGTGCCGGCAGAACGTATATGCATACATACTAACAGTGAAAGAGGTAAAATATGTCATCAACAGCACTCAAATTACTCACGGCATTTTTAATGCTTATTGGTGTGGCGTGTGGTACAGAAAAAGGCTGCTTCTGGCATATCACCGACTGCCGCTGGCTCGTAATATTTGCAGTTATATTTATGTTAATGTACAATGGTAAAAAGAACGCAAGATGATTATTGGGGAAGAGCATTATGATAAAGATTGCGATAATAGATGATGATAAGGGATTTTTAATAAAATATAAGAGCATGACTGAGGAATTCATGAATGGGACTGACATGGATTATACTGTTGATACATATGACAGTGCAGAGGCGGTTCTTGAGAGCGCAATGGATTATGAATTGTACTGCCTTGATGTAGAGATGCCGGGAATTAATGGATTCCAGCTTGCTGAAAAAATACGCAGGATGCGTGGCAGAACACCGGACATACTTTTTGTGTCGGTCAGTGAGAGAGCGGTTTTTGATGTGTTCAGATATCATGTGCTTGGTTTTGTCAGGAAGACGCATATCGAAAATGATATGCAGGAGGCAATGCAGCGTTTTGTAAAGGCTTGGGAAGATAAGAAGAAGGAATTTGAGTTTGTTACCAAAGACGGCAGATGCTTCCGCAAAATGGTCACCGACCTGATATATGCGGAAGTCAGAGGTCACACGCTTGAGCTGTACTGCAATGACGGAGTGTATAATGTTAAGGGAACTCTGAGTGAACTTGAACAGAGACTGCATCAGTATGATTTTGTACAACCGTATAAAGGATTTCTTGTTAATTGCGGTTATATAGATATGCTGGGACAGCGGGAACTGCATCTGAAGACAGAGGACAGAAAAGTAATTCCGTTAAGCAGATACAAAGCAACAGAGATAAGAAGCATGTTTATAAAATATATTAACAGTTAATAAGGGATGAGGAGCCTGACGGCAGAATGAATTACGGATTTGAGATATTTGCCAATGTTATCGAAGCAGTTATTATAATACAGTTTCTGGTGCGCTATTTTGGCGTAAGAGCCAGAAAAGCCGGACTTCCGATTATTATTCTAATGATAGCGGTGCTTGCAACAACAGTGTCCGCGTTTAATTTTATTGAATATATAAGCGTTGCCCAGGAATTTGTTATTGATGCTGTTATATTTGCAATGACATTAATTTTCCTTAGAGGAAGGGCACTTGAAAAATTACTTATTGTGCAGATGACATCTATTGTGTCGGCGGTCTCGAGCATAATGCTTACAGGACTGTTTGCCGGATGGATTAAGTACGATGACAATGGATATGCGAGCTTTGGCGTGAGCAGGGTTGTGCTTGTTGCGCTTGCACAGATTATATATCTGATATTTACGGAATATCTGCTTCATAATCGGATTGAGGACAGGCAGTATGTAAGAAACAGTACATATCTGAAGCTTAATGTTATCATAGCTGCAACGCTTGCGGGACATAATTTTCTTACAAGATACATATATGTAAATGCCGTCAGCGGAGGGATTAACCGGGAGATGTATGTGCTGATGATTGCACTGGCGGCAGTTGATATTATTATATATCAGTTATTTGTTGAGATTATAAATAATGGAATTGCGCTTCTGAAAGAACAGATGAAGAGTTCTGCGTATGAGAGTGAAAGCAGGGAAGTGGAGAATATACAGAATATTTACGATAAGACAATGAAGGCGCGCCATGAGATGAAGAGTGTGCTGTTGAATATACGGCTGATGCTTAAGTCAGGGGAACTTAAGGAGCTGGAGCAATTTCTTGATGAGGAACTTGATGTAAGACTTGCTGCTGTTAAGGCTGTCGCGACAGGAAGCAGGCTGGTGGATGCGGTATTGAACCGCTGCGTGGAACGGGCTGAAGAGACAGGTATGCCGCTTGATGTCAGGGTGGACTGTGTGCTTGACGGAGTTAATGAGATGGATATGGCTATAGTCCTGTCCAATCTTATTGATAATGCATTTGAGGCGGCAGAGCAGGCCGAGGATGCTCATATATCGGTTAAGATTAACCGCAAAGACAATTATATTAATATTCTTATTTCCAACACATGCAGTCCTGACATGGGGAATTTCGGCGGCAGATTAATGACAACCAAGAAGGACGCGGACCTGCATGGTTATGGCATTGCGAATGTAAAAGACATTATTAACAGGAATTACGGGCTTTATGAATATACGGTCAAAGACGGAATGTTTACAACGAATGTGCTGATGCATGTATAAGAGATTGGAATAAGGATTAAGAATAAAAATTGCAAAATACAATCGAAAAATACAAAACAAAATACTCGAAAAATACAAAATAAAACTCTCGAAAAACACAAAATTAAAGTGGGCAGAAATGGAGAATTATGAAGCTTTATATAGCAGGCGGTGTATATGAATATGGCAGAAACTGCTTTTATATAAGCAGGGAGAACGAACGCAATGTTATGGTTGACTGCGGAGTGAAGGCGGGAAGCACGGACTATTATCCACTCCTTGATGAATGGTAGATAAAAGAAGTAATATATTCACAGCCTTAAGAGCTTATGGAAAATGAGAAAATTTTTCCATAAGCTCATTTTTTTTACTCTTAGTTTACAAAAGAAACAGATGAATTTGATAGCGGAAAACAGCGGCATAATCTATTCTTAGCTGGTAGCTGTCAGACAGCTATGAGGAAAGGGTACGACAATGAAAAAGTATTTGTATGAAACTATGGCTGACTGTATCACACAGAAAATTAATGAAGACGTCTGGCCGGTTGGGATGAAACTGCCGGGAGAAAAAGAGCTTACTTCCAAATCAGTAACGCTTAATAATCATCTGGAACAGCTGAATTCTGTTGGAGATATGATAAAAGCAGCGGGATGTGAGCCTGAAAGCGTACATTACAGTATAAGACATTGTCTGCCTGACCGGAGCATCCGCGATGAATAAATATAGTATCAGAAAAGAGAGGAATCAGTAATGAAGAAGAGATTTTTAGGCATGGTAAGTGCACTTATGGCAACTGTAATGCTTGCAGGCTGTGGCGCAAAGGCAGATGTACAGAACAATGTACAGTCAGGCGGACAGTCAGGGGCTGCTCAGACACAGGCAGTCAATAAAAATGTTAAAGGAAGTGTTATGTTATACACATCTTCGGGAGATGACTATGTGACAGATATTATAGATCTGTTTGCAAAAGAATATCCTAACATCAAGCTGAATTATTACAGAAGCGGTACAGAGGAGGTTGTAAGCAAGATTCAGACAGAGAAGAAGTCAGGCGGCGTACAGTGTGATGTCGTGATGCTTGCCGATACACCTACATTCGAGATGTTTAAGGCAGATGATATGCTTTTGAAATATGATTATCCTGAAGTTGATAAGATGTATGCTGACTTTGTAGATCCGGAGCATATGTATTACGGAACTGCCGTAGCATCAACAGGTATAATCTACAATACTAATATGGTTAAGCAGGCACCTTCATCACTGAGTATATTTACAGATCCACAGACTAAGGGTAAGTGTGTAATGCCTAGTCCGTTATATTCAGGTACGGCAGCATATAATCTTGGCGTATATACATCCATGAATAATCTCGGATGGAAATTCTATCAGGCAATGAAGGACAATGATATTCAGGTCGTTAATGGTAACGGAGGTGTTATCACTGCTGTATCTAACGGAGAGAAGGCATACGGAATGGTACTTGATACAGATTCTTATAAGGCTATAGATAATGGTTCTCCTATTGCATTTGCATATGCGGATGAAGGCTGTGCATCTATCTGTGACCCGATAGCGATTATGAAGGGAACTAAGAATGAAGAGGCTGCCAGGATATTTGTGAACTTTATGCTATCAAAGGATGTCCGTGAATTTGCAGCAAAGAATTACTATAAGACAGCTCCGAGAAAAGATGTTGAGCCTGTAAGCGGAATGAAGAGCATCTCTGACAGAAAGATTATATCAGCAGATCCAAAGAAGCTTTACTCAACTAAGGAAGATGATAAGAAGAAGTTCGATGAGATGTTCAACAAGTAATTGAGTGTCTGCGGAATGGAGATTAGTATGAAAAATAAAATATGCAGGTATATAAAATATGCCGTCAGAATAGTGTTTGTATTTTTATTGTTTCTCTGGCCGCTTCTTAATATGTTCAGCGAAGCCTTCATTGCAAAAGATGAGGGCTTCACATTTGCATATTTTGCAAATGTGCTGTCGGATGCGGGGTTTGCCAAAGTTATTAGCAATACATTGCTGATTAATATATGTTCTATGGTGTCGGCAGGCATAGTGGGTGTATTACTTGCATATGTGATGGCTTATACGGATATTGCATTTAAGAATATATTGCATAAGCTGTTGCTGATACCGCTGTTTATTCCGTCTTATATCGTGACACTGGCGTGGATGCAGATGTGCATGAAAAATGGGTTATTGTATCAGCTGACGCATTTTGAACTGTATTCATATAAAGGAATCATTCTCATGTTTACAGTGTGCCAGTATCCGATAGTCTACCTGATGTGTCTGAGCCATTTCAGAAGGATTCCCAGAGAACTGGAACAGGCAGCGGTAGTATCGGGATGCGGACGCGTAAAGGCATTCTTTAAGGTAGTGCTGCCAATTACAAAAATAACTATTGTGAATGCAATGCTGCTTGTATTCCTGTCGTGTCTGGACAATTTTGGAATAGTTGCATTCATTGGAATACCGGCTAATATAAATGTGCTCAGTACGGATATTTATAAGACAATCGTATCATCAACAAAAGACAGCTATAACATTGCCGCTGTCAAGGGCATAGTGCTTTCGGTGCTTGCAGTTATCATGATGCTGGCAACGCAGTGGCTGTCCGGCAATAATAAGGCCGGGAACTGTGAAAAAGAGGATATGGAACCAAGAATAATGCTTGGAAAATGGAAGTTTGTCCTTGCAGGCATAATGAGCTGTTTTATCGGTCTGTTTAACATTGTCCCATTAATTAAATTAGTGTCTTCGGCATTAACCAAAGGACAGGGCGTTAAGCTGTCTTTAAAAACAATGTGCTTTGATAATTTCTTTAAGGTAGTAAGAAATGTAAAGTCCATTAACGGAATAAAGAACAGTATTTTCCTGGCATTAGCGGCGGTTCTTCTGTGTACGGTAATCGGTATTACAATATCATATCTGTCGGAGTATAAAAAAGACAGAATAGCATCAGGTATCCAGGCTGTAGTTACATTTCCATATTCAATTCCGGGAATTATATTGGGACTTGCAATTATACTGACGTATGCAGGCTCATTCCACGGATTTACGATATATGGGACAATATGGATTCTGCTGCTGTCATATGTAACACGTTTTACTGCGGTATCGCTGAGATACGCTAATTCAGCTTTCGCACAGCTTGATTCGTCAATGGATGAAGCTGCACAGATATCCGGAGCCAATAATTATGTAAAATGGAAAAAGGTAATCATTCCTCTCAGCATGGGAACTATATCTGCCGGAATGGGACTCGTTATGATATACAGTATGATGGAGCTGACAACATCGAGCCTGTTGTGGTCGGGCGGCACAGAGACAATCGGTGTTGTAATCTTTAACTTTACATCGGCAGGACTAAGCAACATGGCATCTGCTTATTCATCAATTATCATGATTGGTGTATGTGCGGCAGCTTTGCTTTTGAAAGTTATTGATAAATCCGTCAGAATTATAAGGAGAAGGTGATAAAGATATGGCAACGGTAATTAAAAATCTGAATATGAATTTTGATGGCTATCAGGCATTGAAAAATATTAATCTTACAATCAGCGATGGAGAGTTTGTCGCAATCCTCGGACCGTCAGGCTGTGGCAAAACAACGCTGTTAAGACTGCTGGCAGGTTTTCTGAAGCCGACAGACGGCGTTATTAAGATAGATAACAGTGTAGTGGCTGACAGTAAAAAGATTACAAGTCCCAATAAGAGAAATATCGGAATGGTGTTCCAGTCGTATGCCTTATGGCCTCATATGACGGTAAAGCAGCAGGTTACATTCCCGATGCAGCACAGTATTTTCTCAAAATATAAGACGCAGAAGAACCGCGAAGAAAGAACGGATGCTGTGTTAAAGCTTGTAAATATGCAGACTATGGGAGACAGGTATCCATCTGAATTATCCGGCGGACAGAAACAAAGAGTATCGATTGCACGTGCACTTGCCAATGAACCTGACCTTCTGCTTATGGATGAGCCTCTTTCCAATCTGGATGCACAGCTCAAGATAGAGATGCGCCGTGAGATAAGCAATCTACATAAGAGCGTGGGCGGAACCGTGTTGTATGTTACGCATGACCAGTCTGAGGCGCTTGGAATGGCTGATAAGATAGTTGTTATGAGCCAGGGAGAGATTCAGCAGATAGGAACACCTAAGGAAATATTTTACAATCCGGTTAATCCGTTCGTTGCGCAGTTTGTCGGACAGAGCAATCTGATAAGGGGAAGCTGGGACGGAGATGAGTTCGCATACGGAGAGGGCGAAAAGATTACAGATTATGAGGTGAATGATTCCTTCAAAGCCGAAAACCTGTATCCGGTCAAGGCTGATGGACTTGAGGTAGTAGGACAGAACGAATCACATTTCAGGGGGATTGTAAAAGAGGTTGAATTTCAGGGATTTCAGAATAAAATAATATTGGAAATGCAGGATAATAATCATCTGCAGGTATTTGCCTGCGCAGATGAAGAAATCAGACAGGGTGAAATGTATGGAGTCAGAATTAAAAAAAGGAAAAATGTGGAAATATGATATGCACGTTCACACCAGGGAGGTAAGTCCCTGTGGCAGGATGAGCGTTGAAGAAGTTGTTAATGCTTATATGGAAAGCGGTTATAACGGTATCTGGATTACTAACCATTTTCATAGGGGATTTCTTGAATTAACAGAGGGAATGGACTGGAATAAAAAGATAGATTTTTATCTGAAGCCAATCCGTGATGCAGTAAAAAATCTTAAAGATGCAGGGGAGAATTTTCATATCGGACTTGGAATGGAACTCAGATTCCTGACGGATCCGAATGATTATCTGATATATGGATTATCAGAGGAGCTTTTGTACAATGAAGCTGACAGATGGTTATACATGGATCTGCAGTCGTTCTATGAAAAGTATAAGGACAGGCTGCTTATAATCCAGGCTCATCCGAACCGCGCGGACAGCTCATATCCTGCTGATATAGATTATCTTCACGGAATGGAGGCGGTTAACACATCACCGCGCCATGACAGCGGTAATGAAAAGACGCAGAAGATACTTATTATGCATCCGTGGATGATTCCTACTGCAGGAAGTGACAGCCACAGACCGGAAGACATAGGAAGAACCGGAATTATGTCAGGAGAGAGTATAGACACAGAGGAACGGCTGGTGGCAGTATTAAAGAGCAGGGAGTATGCGCTGATATGAGCAGTATATATGCAATTCCGTTTGGGCAGGCTGACTGTTTTGTTGTGGCGCTTGATACCGGCAATGGCAGAAGGTATGTGCTGATAGATGGTGGGACAAGAAAGCATGGACGCAATGAATTAAGGCTTTTTCTGGAAGATAACAATATCAGCAGCATAAGCCTGTTAGCCGTAACACATATGCATCAGGATCACATAGGTTATATCCCGGAGATGACAGGGAGACTGCATACAGAGACAGCGCTATTACCATTCCGCGCGAAGCTTATGCGTGGGATGATGATTGACAATTCTGAGATGAGAGAGGATTATTTTGACCTTCTCAGGATAGCAATGAATCTTGAAAATCAGCACACAAAGATTTACTACAACAACAGCATTCAGAAGTATCAGCCATTTGTAATTGAGGATTACATGCTGACTGTAATATATCCGAACAGGGACAGCACACTGACATTGACAAAGGACAGCAGCCTTATTAATGGGGACAGCTCAGTTATGTTACTGACAAAAGGTAAAAGACAGCTTGCCCTGTTCTGCGGCGATTGTTTTGAGGAGAAATTTTCTGATTTGTATTTTCAATATGTGGAAGATAATTGCCTGGAAAAAGGCGTGGAAGTCCTGAAGCTGTCACATCATGGGAGAAATGATAAAGGACACATTTATTATACGGAAGATTTTTTGAAGAAAATCAGTCCACGGAAGGCTGTTATTACAAGTGACACGGGCAATATAAAAAAATATTCCGCTGAATGGAAGCGGATACTGACCGGAACTGATACTTACGTTATCGAAGATAAAATAATGGAGATTGTGATAGAAGAATAGGAAAATAGTGAAAAATTCTCAACAAGCGCTTATGTAATTGTAATTACAATCGCCTGTGTTATAATTTTAGCGGGTTAGCAATAACTAACTCGCTAAAATTATATATGCGGCATTATAAGGATGCCTGGAAAGGGGCGCTATGTCAGAGGGAGATAGAAAGTTTCTTGAAATAGTTGATTTGAAAAAAGGCTTTGGAAGCGGCGATACAAGACAGGAAGTACTGCGCGGGATGAATTTCTCGGTATCTAAGGGAGAGTTCTGCGTACTGCTCGGACCGTCAGGTTCAGGCAAGTCAACACTGCTTAATATTATCGGAGGAATTGACAATGCCGATTCCGGATACATTTCCATTAACGGTGATAAGCTGGAGGAGATGAATGAGAAAAAGCTGACGATGTACAGAAGAAAGCATCTCGGATATGTATTCCAGATGTATAACCTGATTGGTAATCTTAATGTAAAGGAGAATATCGAGGTTGGAGCATATCTGTCAGATAATCCGCTTGATATTGATGACCTGCTTAACACACTTGGGCTTTATGAGCACAGACACAAGCTGCCGAACCAGTTGTCGGGCGGGCAGCAGCAGAGAGTTTCAATAGGACGTGCAATCGTTAAAAATCCCGACATACTGTTGTGTGATGAGCCTACGGGAGCACTTGATTACAATACATCCAAGGAGATTCTCAAGCTGATTGAGGATGTTAATAAAAAATACGGCAATACGGTAATTATGGTTACTCATAATGAAGCAATCCGGAACATGGCTGACCACGTTGTCAGGCTTCGTGACGGGGCAGTGCGTAACAATGAGATTAATACAGATAAGATATCAGCAGCAGATCTTGAGTGGTAAGGGGTGAGGGCTATGAAGAAAAAAGTAAGAAACCCGCTTATCAGACGAATACCGAGAGAGCTGCGCGGAGACTGGAAGAAATATCTGGTTGTATTTTTATTCCTTGTGCTCACAATCGGTTTTGTCTCAGGAATGTACGTTGCCAACGAGAGCATGATGACGGCAGCGAAGACCGGCGTTGACCAATATAAGCGCGAGGACGGACATTTTGAGCTTAACAAAAAAGCGGATGCGTCCCTGATAAATGCGATAGAGTCCGGAAAAAAGGCAGATGTAAAGGCGTACTATACTGATAAGGCTCAAAAGGAGCTTGATGACAAATTCGATTCCGAATTTAATAAGGAATTCAACGATAAGTTCAATGATGAATTTGAAAAGGAATTCAGGGACCAATTCGATTCTGAGTTCAAAGCAAAGTTCGATGAACAGTTTGACGGCATGGTAAAGGCTCAGTTTGATGCCCGGTTCCCGAACATATTTGCTGAACAGTTCAGAGCACAGTTTGGTGCGGAATTTGATAAGCAGTTTACGGCTATGACGGGAATGCAGCCGGACAGCCAGTCACCTTTGTACCAGTCAATGTACAATCAGGCTTATGAACAGGCATATGCTGAGGCTTATGAGCAGGCATATGATACAGCTTATGAGGAGGCATATCAGACAGCAAAGCAGTCACAGTATGATGAAGCTTATAACACTGCCTATGATGAAGCATATAGCACGGCTCATGATGAAGCCTATGACACCGCATACAGCGAAGCCTATGAAAAGGCTTATCCTGAGGCATATGATGAAGCACTTAATAAGATAAAGGACGAGATTGATGACAAATATGCCGATGCCGAAGAAAAGTATAAGCTTAATGACCCTGATTTTAAGGAAGTCAGGGTGAATGTATATGAGAATTTCTTCCGTAATGAGGAAGAGGATTACAATAATGACGGCACCACAGACGGAACAATCCGTATATATGTGCGCAATGATAATGTAAATGAAGCATGCCTGCTTGAGGGTGCATTTCCTCAGGCTTCCGATGAGATAGCAATTGACCGTATGCATGCGGATAATGTAGGTGTTAAGGTCGGTGATACGGTGACGGTAAGCGGTGAGACTTACAGGATAACCGGACTTATTGCATATGTTAATTATTCGACACTGCATGAAAAGACAACTGATATTATGTTTGATGCAATCAAGTTTGATGTTGCAATGGTAACAGATGGCGGATTTGCAAGACTTCATAAGACAATTCATTATGCATATGCATGGCGTTACGTCAATAAGCCGGCAGATGATATAGAAGAAAAGCAGCAGTCGGATAACTTCATGCGCGCACTGCTTACACAGGCTGTTACGTCAGATAATGAAATTGAGGATTACACTCCCGCATATGCCAATCCTGCAATCAACTTTGCACCGGATGACATGGGATCGGATGAGGCAATGGGCGGAGTGCTTCTTGATATACTTACAGTGATTATCGCATTTATATTTGCAATCACAATAAGCAACACGATTACCAAAGAGGCTTCAACAATAGGAACGCTCCGTGCATCAGGTTATACAAGGGGCGAGCTTGTAAGGCACTATCTCTCAATGCCTGTCATTGTTACGCTTTTTGCAGCAATTACAGGTAATATTCTGGGATATACGGTATTCAAAAATGTAGTGGTTTCGATGTATTATAACAGCTACAGCCTTCCGACATATGCAACGATATGGAATTCACAGGCATTTGTTAAGACAACGGTTATTCCGGTCATAATTATGCTTGTCGTTAATCTTCTTATAATAGTGAGAATGATGAGACATACGCCGCTTCAGTTCCTGCGCCATGATATGAAGAAATCAAAAAAAGGCAAGGCAGTGCGCCTTCCGGACTGGAGCTTCTTAAACCGTTTCAGAATCAGAATAATGATTCAGAACAGGGCGAACTACATAGTTCTTTTTGTCGGAATATTCTTTATTGCAGTTATGCTGGCGATGGCGGTAGGAATGCCTGATACACTTGCTTACTACAAGAAAAATGCGGCAGACATGATGTTTACAAAATATCAGTATGTTCTCAAATCGTATGAAGATGATGATAACAATGTAATATCAACAGAGAATGCTGATGCGGAGAAGTTCAGTATGACCTCGCTGCTTCGCAAGGGTGACCGGCTTGATGAGGAAGTATCCGTATACGGTGTCGCAGATAACAGCCGCTATGTTAAGATAGACGGACTTGGCAGACTTAATGGGAATGAAGTATATATTTCGGATTCATTTGCAGATAAATACAGTATTAAAGCCGGTGATGACATTCTGCTTGACGAAAAATACGAGAATAAGCAGTACACCTTCAAGGTCGTGGGAATATATGACAAGAGTCAGAGCATTGCAGTGTTTATGCAGATAGGGCAGTACCGCAGCGTGTTTGGCCTTGATAATGAAGAATTCACGGGATACATGTCGGATTCGGAGATTACTGACATAGCAGAGGACGATATTGCAACAGTCATTACGGAGCGCGATATTACTAAGATGTGCGACCAGCTTGACCATTCAATGGGCTCATACATGACGTATTTCCAGTATCTGTGCGTACTTCTGTCAGCGGTAATGATATATCTTCTTACAAAGCTTATTATCGAGAAAAACGAAAATGCTATCTCAATGACCAAGATTCTCGGCTATGAAAACAAAGAGATTGCCGGGCTGTACATGCTTTCGACAACAATAGTGCTTGTCATTGCAGATATAATCAGCGTAATTCTCGGTGTTATCGTAATGAATACTGTATGGCGCGCCATGCTGTTCTCATACAGCGGATGGTATGCATTCCACTTCTATCCGAGCGGCTATGCCAAGATGTTTGTGTTTATACTGATGGGATATCTGATAGTCATGGTGCTTGACTTCAACAGAATCAGAAAGATTCCTATGGATAAGGCACTTAAGGAGGCGAATCAGGAGTAGCATTACTCCTGATTCACAACCTGAATCTGGCAGACCTTCATAGCTTCAAGTGCATTATTATGGCTTGCAGGTGTTACGCCTGCACAGCATGATGCATCAACAATGACAGGAACCTCAGGCAGATAAGCCTTGGCAATCATGGCATTAGAGATTACACATATGTCAGTGCAGAGACCGATAAGTGTTATATCTTCAACAGGTGCCTTACGGCTGAGTGCTGCAAGTACCTCGCCAAGTCTTACGCTGCCGAAGGTAGGTTTCTCAATCGCAGGCTCATCAATCAGCTCTGCAACAGAAGGGTTAAGCTCCCAGCCTTCTGTTCCCTTAACACAGTGAACAACCGGAAGATTCTTACCTTCCTGTGTGGAAAGATAATCTTCTCCGTGAGTGTCCTTGGTAGCAAGGACTATTCCGTCAAAATCACGAATCTTCTTAACTACGTTAGGAACAATCGCAACGGCCTCAGCAGTTCCGAGTGCCCCGTCAATAAAATCATTCTGCATGTCAACAACGATAAGTACGTGCATATCTGCCTCCTTTGCATGTGCATCTGTCTTAGTTTTAATATCTTAGCTTATTATAAGAAAATACGCCACCGCAATAGCAATAACCATCTGGATTATCGAGAATCTGAATACCGTCTGTGCATCAGACCAGCCGAGGTTCTTGCGTACATGGTCATGGATTGGCGTGCGGACGTTCTTGAGAATCTTAATCTTAAGGAAACGCATAAGTGATACCTTAAGAAGTCCGAGTCCTCCGTCAAGAATCAGTACGATTGCAAGAGGCAGGAACAGCAGAGGACGCTCAAGCTTAAGGAATGTAAGTGCAATAAATACGCCGATTGCCCTTGAACCGGCATCGCCCATCAGAAGCTTGCTCGGCGAAGCGTTGAACCACAGGTACGCAAGTATCGCAACTATCATTATAAGAATAGTATCCCTGAAATAAGTGTCGCATACATAGTGGGTAAACAGCACATATGCCGCAAATAAAGTTATGCATGAAAGCATTCCACAAAGACCGTCAACACCGTCTGAACAGTTGGTTACATTAATGCTTGCCCATACAAGAATTACAATCAGTATTCCGAATACAACCTTAGGGATAGTTACTTCCACATTCGCAAATGCAATCCATATGCTGTTAGAATTGTAATTAAGATAAGTAACGGCAGCCATTATGGCAATTGCAAAGTCAATAAGCCCTTTCTTGAGCTCTCCCCATGGCGATGCAGAACTGTCATCGAGGTAGCCGCTTATCATTGCAGCAAGTACGAGAATCAGGTATATGAGCAGTTCATTATTAAGCGGAATAAAGAGGACACATGACAGTATGAATGTCAGTATAAATATTATTCCGGCTCCACGCGGCTTACCGGCCGACTTCGCACCATTAACGGCAAACTTACGTCCCTGGTCTCTTGGGAGAGCGTTCTGCCCCCAGTATATACTAAGGCAGGTAATGAAAAATGCAAAAAGTATGCTTGCAAATGTCACCTCCCGCATATAAGCTGTATCAACTATGTAATAAATCATGACTTCATGCTCCTTTACATACACATTATATGGTAGGTTTAAAAACCTATGATAGTATAACACATTTCTTTTATTAAAAACAGTAAGACGTATGGAAAAAAATAATAATTTATGATATAATTTTAACATGCATAAAAAGGGGAGACAGCGCATGTATACGCTGTTTTACATTTAAGTTTGGAGAGGTAATCGATATGGCAGGTAAGACAGGAGCTAAAAGAGGGGGCAAGAGAGGAAAGTCAGGCAATAAGGCTGTTGCACAGAGTGTTTCACACAAGTCTCAGAATACGCAGCATGCTGAGCCGTTCCGCGTAAAAGAACTCAGGCCGGATGAAGTTTTTATGACTGAGCTTGATACATATCTGTTCGGACAGGGAACTCATTATGAGATTTATAATAAGATGGGCGCACATCCAGCGGTTAAGGATGGTGTAAGCGGTGTCAATTTTGTAGTATGGGCACCGGCAGCCAAGGAGATATATGTTGTAGGAGATTTTAACGGCTGGCATGCATTTGGTTATGATATGAAGCCGGTATCATCAGGCGGAATATATGAGCTTTTTATTCCTGAAGCACGTGTAGGGCAGCTTTACAAGTATTTGATTGTTACGCAGAAAGGTGATGTGCTCTATAAGGCGGATCCTTATGCTAACGAGGCTCAGGTAAGACCTGATACGGCATCAAGAATTACAGACCTTAACGGCTTTGAGTGGAGCGACGACAGATGGATAGAGGAGAAGACTGTAGAAGACCATTACAGGTCTGCCATGTCGATATATGAAGTGCATCTTGGCTCATGGAAGAAAAAGGATGACGGTACTGAGGATGGTTTCTACAATTACAGGGAAGTTGCTCCCGAACTGGCATCATACGTCAGGGAGATGGGCTATACACATGTAGAACTTATGGGAATTGCTGAATATCCTTTTGATGGTTCATGGGGATATCAGGTTACGGGATATTATGCACCGACATCAAGATACGGAAGCCCTAAGGACTTTATGTACTTTGTGGATTATCTTCATAACGAAGGAATAGGTGTAATACTTGACTGGGTACCTGCACATTTCCCTAAGGATGCGCACGGACTGGCTAATTTTGACGGAAGCTGCGTATATGAGTATGCAGATCCGCGCAAGGGAGAACATCCTGACTGGGGTACGAAGGTATTCGATTACGAGAAGAATGAGGTCTGCAACTTCCTTATAGCTAATGCGCTTTTCTGGGTAGACAGATTCCATATTGACGGACTCAGATTTGATGCGGTTGCATCTATGCTTTATCTTGATTATGGACGCACGGAGGGCAACTGGGTTCCTAATAAGTATGGCAAGAACGGTAACCTTGAGGCAATGTCATTCCTTAAGCATTGCAACAGTATATTGCGCAAGAGATTCCCGAGAGCCGTAACGATAGCCGAGGAGTCAACAGCATGGCCGCATATCACAGGTAATCCCGATGATGGAGAGAGCCTTGGATTTACATATAAGTGGAATATGGGATGGATGCATGATTTCCTTGAATATATGAAGCTTGATCCGTATTTCCGTAAGTTCAACCACAGTAAGCTTACATTCAGTCTTATGTATGCATACAGTGAGAAGTTCGTGCTTGTTCTTTCTCATGATGAGGTTGTTCATCTTAAGTGTTCTATGCTTGGCAAGATGCCGGGAGACCTTACAGACAAGTTTGCCAACCTTAAGCTTGCATATGCTTACATGATGGGACATCCGGGCAAGAAGCTTATGTTCATGGGACAGGATTTTGGACAGTGGAATGAATGGAGCGAGAAGAAAGCGCTTGACTGGTATCTGCTGGGAGAAGGATATCATAAGGATATGCAGCAGTTTACGAAGAAGTGTCTGCATCTGTATGAGGAGTATCCTGCGATGTATGCAACGGATTACGACGGAGACGGCTTCAGATGGATTAATGCCAACGACAAGGACAACAGCACATATTCATTTATGAGATTAAGTCCTGACGGCAGGAAGAATCTTCTGTTTGTGCTCAACTTCACGCCTGTTGCAAGGGATAATTTCAGAGTTGGAGTTCCTGTATCCTGTAAGTATAAGCTTGTCCTGGGAAGCGACGAGAATAATCAGGCAAAAGAGCTTATTGCACAGGAAGGTGACTGTGACGGATATGAGGATTCGATTCTTATTGATATGCCACGATACGGAGTTGCTGTATACGAATTCGATGGTGATGTAAGGAATGTTAATGCCAGAAAGCTTGGCGGCTGATAACTGAACATAACAGAATTAATGGAATTAGTATTACCGGGCTGTGTGCCGAACACGGAATATTGCATGATTACGTGGCGGCACGCAGCTTTTTTGTTAAGGGTTAATTTTTGGCGGATAACTGACGAAATATATAAAATCAGGAGGAAGATTCATGAACATTAATTCAGTTAATTATGTTAACCGGTCCGATAATATGAGGACTGCTTCTATTAATATAAAGAGTAATCAGGCAGCCGATACGGCAGATACTGCGAAGGCATTGTTTGCAAATGGTGCGGTGGAAGGAATCGGCAGAACTACAAGCACTGACAGTATGGTACAGAGTGCCAGGGCGCTTATGCAGGAAGCGGATGATGTAATAGAACAGCTTAAGCAGAGTGCGTCAGATGCACAGGGGAGTCTTAAGGCACTTGTCAGGAAGCTTTCGGGAATGGACTGTGTTAAGCTTGATGAGGACGGATACGGACTTAATGATACAGAGCCGGACAAGATAGTTACTGTGGTAGAGCGCATCAAGATTATGCTTGCAACATATTGTGACAGTTACGAGCCTGTAGGTCAGGACATTGATATGGATGATGTTAAGGCGGTTGTTGGTAATACGGCTGCGGCAGGAGCGATTGCGGACAAGTTTTCACAGTATGATGTGCCGCTTACGGACGAGAACCTTGAAGATACTAAGAATGCGATAAATGAATTCACGAACACAGGCCGCCTTACTGAGGATGCAAAGTACTATCTCGTTAAGAATGAGATGAATCCGACAATCGATAACATTTACAATGCCGTTAATAAGGCGGGAAGTTCCGAAGGGGCAGCCGTACAGCTTAAGGATTCAACGTGGCAGCAGTTAGTTCCGCAGGTCGAAGATATTATAATAAGAGCAGGGCTTGATCTTAATGAACGCAATATGAGCGTGGCAAAAGGATTTCTTGCCCAGGACATTCCGGTTACAGATGACAATCTTGTATATATGTCGCAGCTTGACGAGCTGGCTTCTGTGTATGAGGCGCTTGCAGGTGGTGATGAGCAGTCAGCTGCCGATGCGGTTGAAAAGGCGGTTGACGCTATCGCCAGAAGCCTGTCGGAAGGCGGTAAGGCATGCGACGCATCAATGGCTGACACGCAGACGGCATGGGAACAGACTGCACAGGCAATGGCTGCCGCACGCAATGCCGATGAGATAGATGTCAGAGAACTCTTAAGAAGCGGCAATGATTACACACTTGGGAATCTTGCACTTATAATAGAAAAAAGCAGAATTGATAATCAGGATGCCAATACACAGGGGACAGCGGCAGATTCACAGAATGGTGAGCATGCAGGACAGGGAAGACACAGCGCACAGCAGATTGCACAGTGTATTAATGCTATGAATGCTGATGAGATTAAGGCGTACCGCCAGCTCGAGGAGGTAAGGATACTTATGACGGCTGATGCAGGACTGTCTCTTGCAAAGCAGGGATTTAACCTTAATACCGCGCCTATTGCAGAACTTGTCGAGGAGCTTAAGAAAGCAGAGCTTGCGCTTGCGGGCATAGATGATGAGACCGAGGCTTATAATGTATACAGGACATGTGAGGCTGTATATAATGTGGCACAGGCTCCGGCAGATACTATTGGCATGGCTGTTGCGGAGCTTGCAGCCCTGGGAGGTTCCGGTGCAGTTATTACACTTGGGGAGCTTGCGCAGCAGGGTTCATCGGGAAAGGAACGCTACAGGCGGGCAGGACAGACGTATGAGGCTGTAGGCACGCAGATAAGAAGTGATCTTGGAGATTCGCTCAGTAAGGCAGTGGCTGCAAGCGCAGATGATATGCTTGATAATCTTGGTTATGAACATAGCCGCAATAATCGTGAGGCAGTGAACATACTTGCAGCTAATGGCATGGAGATTACTGCTGAGAATATTGATAAGGTAAAGGAAGCATCTGAATCAGTTAAGAATCTTGTTAATAATGCCAAGCCTGAAGCTGTCCTTAAGATGATAAGGGATGGAATTAACCCTATGGATACTGATATTAATGAACTTTCGCGGTATCTTAACAATATTGTGGGACAGAATGCGGAAGATGAGAAGTACAGCACGTTTTTGTATAAGCTCGACAGAACACATGGTATAACAGAGGAAGAGCGGAGACAGTTCATCGGAATATATAAGATGATGAATATATTTACAAAGGATGCCGGCAAGGCTGCGGGAGCACTTGTGCAGCAGGGCTCTGATATGACAATGTCTAATCTTATGGCTATGTACAACAGCCGCAGGGCAGCAGGAATCGACAGCACTATTGATGATAACTCAGGTTTTGCTGAGATTGAAGGAAATGTCAATTATTACAACACATTGTTTACACAGCATGGATACCGGATTACGCCTGCAACTCTTAAGAGCGTCAATGACGAGAAGCCAATCGATTCGAGAATGGTTGAAGAATTTATCGATGCAGTTGATGATAATTATGATGTTAACCGTGAGGCGGAGTATTATCAGGATTATCTTAATGCGGCAGCGCAGGCAGCAGAAGCTGATGAGAGTATTATTGCGGAGCTTGGCAGATTTGACATGAACGCTTCGGTTGGAATGATTAATGCAATGCAGCAGATAATGCAGTACGGCTGGAATTCACCGGCATTGTCAGGAAGCAGCAGGATGAATGGTGAGAAATCCTCAGATGTGTTAAAGGATGCCGGCAGGCTTCTGGATGCAGCCGGCGATAAGAAGGCAGCAGAGGAGATTATCGACAGAATGCAGGCTGATGCCCGTGAGGCACTTGCAGAAGCTGTTGATAATGTCACGGAATATCAGGACCTTGAAGATATAAGAATGAGATGCAGACAGATTGGAATAATTGCCGGGATGGCAAGAAAACATGAGTATGTTATTCCATTTGACAATGGCGGTCAGACAGGTACTATAAGACTTCAGCTTGTTCAGGATGAATCGGATGCGGGAAGAATATCTGTTGAGACAGATACTGCTGTATATGGGCATGTATCTGTGCAGGCCAGAATGAGCAAAGACAGTATAAGCATATTTGCGATTACTGATGGCGATGCCAATAAGCTTACGGATGCCATGGAAAGGCTCAAAGACAGCTTCAATGGTGATAATTCCGGTGAACACAATATGGGTGTTACATATACCTGTGTAAGTTCAGATACACATGCTGATGTGAAGCTTCCGGTAAGTTCAGACAATATACCTACAGAAGAGCTGTACACATTTGCCAAGAAGATAGTAGTGGCTCTTACAGCATAAAAACTATTGATATTGGCTGAGGCAAGGGTTAAGCCGCACGGCAAATGTGCCGATATAACAATAAACGCATGGATGCGCGTAATTCCTACATGGATGTCAGGCAGTTATTAATATAAGGAGAACACGCATGAGGATTAATACTAATATTTCAGCAGTTGTTACTAATAATCAGTTACAGAAGGCACAGACCAATCTTGAGAGATCTCTTGAAAGACTGTCTTCAGGATATAAGATAAATCATGCATCGGATGATGCGGCAGGCATGGCTATTTCACTTAAAATGAAGCTTCAGATCAGAGGCCTTGACCAGTCTGATAATAATGCGGCAGACGGAGTATCAGTCCTTCAGACGGCTGAGGGTGCAATAGCGGAGATTCAGTCAATGCTCACAAGAATGAAGGAGCTTTCGGTCCAGGCAGCCAATGATACTAATGCAGACGGAGAGCGTGAGGCGATACAGAAGGAGCTTCAGTCTCTTAACAAGGAGATAGACAGAATTGCCAATGATACAGAGTTCAACTCACAGAGCCTTATTAATGGCAACCTTGAGCGGAGAGTATATACACGCAACAACGTACATGGTGTGGAGCAGTTTGAGTGTTCATCTAATATTGCGGCAGGTGATTACGGAATAACGGTAACTCAGGATGCAAGGCAGGCTGTTGTTAAGTCAGGAGCTGTTACACTTAATGGTAAAGTAACTGCGGCTATGGAAGGAACTGTCAAGATTAATGGATATGATATAGATATTAATGAGGGCGATGACATGGATAAGATTATGACTAAGCTCTCAAGTGCAATGGGTCTGCTTGGCGGTAAGGTATTTGCAACAACTGATTCTGCATCCGGAGCAGGTGAGGCAGATAATGCGGGATATGTGCCTGTAGTAAGCGGAACAGCGGGTTCTTCGCTTGTAATTATGACTAATGAGTATGGTTCGGATGTTAAGCTTAATATCACATGTGATAATACACTTCTTGCATCAGCACTCGGTCTTGACGGTGCAGTTGATGATGATGGAATTGTGGCGCAGGGTGTGGATGCCAAGGCTGAATTTACAAAAGATGCCAATGGTAACAGAATAGGATTTGCAGACACTGCAACTATATCTGCCAATGGTAAGATGATTACAGTTAAGGATGTTGATAATAAGACATTCAAGGTAGATGTTCCGGGTGACATAGCGAAGACTAAGTTCACTGATGTTGACGGAACAGCAGTTGGCGAGGCAGGTGTTGCGACAGATACTTCTGCACAGGCGGGCGCGTCGACGTCAGCAGATATCGTACAGCAGGTTACTGATTTTGGCGGAATGAAGGTTCATGTAGGCGCTAATGAAGACCAGTATATTGCAGTAGAGATTGAGCAGATCTCAACATATAAGCTGGGATTAGACCAGATTAATGTTATGTCACATTATAATGCGGGACGTTCAATTAATAAGATTGATGAAGCAGTATCTAAGGTTTCATCTATAAGATCAACGCTCGGTTCATATGAGAACAGAATTGAGCACACACAGAATAACATAGATACATCTACTGAGAATATGACTGCAGCACTTTCAAGAATGATTGATACAGATATGGCTGAAGAGATGACAGAATATACATCGCAGAATGTTCTTGTACAGGCTGCAACTTCAATCCTTTCACAGGCTAATGCAAGACCTGAGACAGTATTGCAGCTTCTTCAGAGATAATTATTGGTTAATTGGTGGTGACACGCATGAAAGAGGAAGATATAAGCGCATTTTCTTACAGAATATCACAGGCAACAGGTACAGAGCTTGTAGTGATTCTGTATGAGATGGCACAGCAGTACATTGATGACGCACAGGATATGTATTCACAGGGCAGCCGTGAAGAGTTCAGAAGATATGTTAAGCTTGCAAAGAGAGTTACGGATGAACTTAAGGTGTCGCTTGAGATGAAGTATCCTATATCAGCCCAGCTCTTTAACATATATTCATATGCGTCATCGACACTTCAGACGGCAATGAACAGATATGACAATGCCAATCTTGATGTGGTTAAGAGGATTTATGGCCGCCTTGCACAGGCATTCTCAGACATTGCAGACCAGGATAAGGGCGGACCGCTTATGGAGAATACACAGAAAGTGTATGCGGGTCTTACATACTCTAACGGTAAGCTTAATGAGATTGCATATGATGTGTCAGGCGCACAGAGCCGTGGATTCACAGTCTGATTCCCGGTATCAAAGCCGGGAGAATTTTGCCCTTGGTATCATAGTATTTAATAATTACAGATTACAGATATAAAACAGCCGGTTTGGATTAATCCGAACCGGCTGCTGTGTTATTGAGATATTGTAACTATTCTCTTGTCTTTTTATGTCTGTTGCGATATAAGTTCTTATATAATTCATCAAATGAATCATAGAGGTATTTGCCTGTATCAAGCTCTCCATCCTTACGGTCATTAAGAAATGTTCCGAGTACGGCTGAATACTTCTCGGCAAGTTCGCCACCCATATGTCCTTCCATATCTCCGTAATCAACATCATCTCTTGGCAGTATGTTCATGCTGAGACGGTTGAAGTTGTAGTATGGTACATCGTGCTTTGCAAAGAATTCAGAAAATGTCTTGTCAACCTTGCTGAGACCGAGCTTGCGGACAGCGGTAGGAGTAACAGGTGAGGTTATGCAGATTAATTCAATATCATTATTCTTACAGTAGTTGGCAATCTGAAGAAAATAATTGACAACCCAGCCTTCAAGCTCACCATTCTCACGTCCGTACCAAAGCTTAATATAATCAAAGCCACCCGGCTCCAGTCCGCTCGTTTTTCTGTAAAAGAAGCCTTTGCCTACATATGGACCATCAGCATCCTTTACAAGAGCACCATTAATTGAATAATTGCGGTAATCATCTGTGAGCTTAAGTGATACATTCTGGGCAATTGCAGTTCTTGAGATATCATAGCTCAATCTGTCCGTGAATGTATTACGGAAATCAAGAGTATTCATATTATCAATCAAATACTCATACTTGGTCTTGGACAGCCAGCTCATCTTGTTAAATATAAATGAAGATGAAAATTCATCCTCAATCTGTACAGAATACCAGTACTGATAGTCAACATCGAGTATTACTGTCTTAACATCATTGGTACGGCAGCTCTCCTTAAGAACATAGTAGGAATCTTTGATTGTCTCTCCCGGAATTGCAACATTAAGGGTATTGGTACCCAGCTTTTCATCAATCTTGGCAGGGTCAATCGCACTTCGTGCATGAGAAGCTCCAAGGATTATACAATCATAATTCTCGGCAGGAGAATTAAGCTCATGAAGAATGTAGCGTATATATCCCGACGGTGCAAAAAGAAAGTTACACAGAGCTATACAACCGGCCAACACACATAAAAAAGCCATGCATCTGATGTATGGCGCTAATTTTTTCATAGAGTTTCCTCATTTCTATTGGTCATAAATATAAGATTATAGTTAATGAATATATTTGTCAACTGTTACGGACAAAATTCTTAATCGCTTCAAAACTGTCTTTGCTTATTACATGTTCAATCTTACACGCATCTTCGGTTGCAGTCTCTTCATCAACTCCAAGACTTACAAGCCATGCTGAAAGAAATTCATGTCGCTCATAAATCATCTCGGCAATCCTGCGGCCTGCATCAGTAAGATAGATAAAACCTGCATCAGTGACGGTTATGTAATCCTTCTCGCGCAGATTCTTCATTGCGATGCTGACGCTTGACTTCTTGAAATCCAGTTCGTTGGCAATATCAACAGAGCGGACAACCGGAAGACGCTTACTGAGCATAAGTATAGTCTCAAGATAGTTCTCGGATGATTCGGTTGTTGAATTATTATTCATGTTATACAAATCCCCCTTGCTAAAAGGCCTGAATTGGCATTAATATTATTGTATCATAGTTTCATACCTAAGTAAACGGCGACTTTATCTTATTAATATAGGAAAATTTTCGATTGTTTAGCATAATTTAATCATTATAGATTTGCTTTTATATTTTTGTAATAGTATAATTACCCTCAGTTAACAGATATAGAATATAAAGGAATCAGATAAAATGAATAGAATATTTAAAATATTTGTGCATGATATAGTGGGTTTATCGCGGAATATATTTGCTTTGATAATTGCAGGAGGCCTGTGTATTATTCCTTCGCTTTACGCGTGGTTCAACATTTACTCTAACTGGGATCCTTATGCCAATACATCTGCCGTTAAAGTAGCGGTTGTGTCGGAAGATGCAGGGTATACGGGTGAGGATGGCGAATATTCCAATATGGGAGACAGCGTATTGGAGTCACTCAGAACCAATACGGGACTTGGCTGGCAGATTCTCGACAAAAAGGATGATGCTATAGAAGGCGTTAAGAGCGGTGAATATTATGCTGCCATTGTTATCGGGGATGATTTCAGTGAGAGCATGTTTGATTTTATTGACAAGGGACTTGTACATCCTTCAGTGACATATTATGAGAATGAGAAAAAGAATGCAGTAGCAAGTAAGATAACTGATACCGGAAAATCAACACTCCAGAGCAATATTAATACGGAGTTTGTCAACACCGTAATTCAGACGGCAATGAGCAGTACGGATGGAATGCTCGCTGACAGGGATATCATCGGCGGAGTGCTTGATAATCTTAACAGACTTGGAGATAACCTTGACGGATATAAGGGAACGATTGCTTCGTTTGTAAGCAGTAATGCCGCACTTAGCGGATCACTTCATGATCTCAGGGTGCAGATTCCGGATTCGCTTCCTGACAACAGTGCAACTATGGAAGCTTTGCAGAACCAGACTTCAAAAGCAGCAGATGAGTACATAGCAAAGCTCGACCGTATTACGGCAGCAACACGTGCAACGTCACAGGCGTTGTCGGCTCAGCTGCAGTGGGTCCTTACGGCAATTGAGAATAATCTGCCTACGGATGAGATACTTGCAGGGATAGATAATGCACAGGATCTTCTGGATTCGATGAATGACCAGAGCGATACGCTTACTGAGCAGTTACAGAATATATCAGACCAGCTTGGCGGTGTTATCGACGATGATAGCATTAAGCTTGCGGTAGATTCCCTCGTTCAGATAAGAATTGCTGCCAAGGGGCTGCTTGAGCAGTCTAAGATACTTGTAAAGGCGGGAGCGCTTAAGTCGCAGGTTAAGTTAGAACTTGTCAGGACGGCACTTGTGCAGTGCAGCCAGAAGATAGATGAGATGGACGGCATCCTTGATGGATCGGTACAGAAAGCAGTGGATGCGATGAAGGGTGTAATAAGTACATCTATAGATTCGATAGGTGAATCGCTTACACAGGTTTCAGAGCAGCTCGGCAGCCTGTCGGCAATGCTTGGAAGCATTGAGCAGACAGTTGACGGAATGAATGTCGGGCTTGACCAGATGGGTTCAGTCATGGATGGAATGTCAGATAAGATTGTACAGCTTGCCGGTAAGCTGAGCGATCTTACAGGGGATGACAAGTACAGGCTGCTTGCGCAGGCACTGGCACAGGATCCGGAGACATACGGCGAGTTTCTGTCATCACCTGTGCAGGTTGAGACACATCAGGTATATGCAACGGAGAATTACGGTTCTGCCGTGTCCCCTTTCTATACAACACTTGCATTGTGGGTAGGAGGACTTCTCCTTACGGCACTTATAAAGGTGCATCCTGACAGCTCTGAACTTATTAATGGAGCAAAGCCGCATGAGCTTTTCTTTGGAAGATATCTGTTATTCTTCGTACTCGGTCAGGTCCAGGCAGTTATAACGGTACTTGGTGATGTGTATCTGCTTAAGATACAGTGCCTTGATAAGGGACTTTTCATGCTGGCAGCCTGCTTTACAAGCTTTGTATTTACATTGCTTATATATGCACTTACAGTGTCATTTGGCGATATTGGTAAGGCACTTGCGGTTGTAATGGTTGTTATACAGATTGCAGGTTCAAGCGGTACATACCCTATTGAGCTTTTGCCCGTATTCTTCCAGAAAGTATATATCTATTTTCCATTCCCATATGCGATTAATGCAATGAGGGAAACAATCAGCGGAAGATATGGCAGTGATTACTGGCAGTTTATGGGCGTGCTGCTGTTGTTTGTTGCGGCATCGCTTGCATTGGGGCTGTTTATAAGAAAGCCGTTTATGAAGCTTAATCATTATATGCATCATCGTATGCATGATACAGATATGATGTAAGGAGGCAGCATTTTGAATAACGGGAATAAAGCGGATGAAGAGATATATGATAAGCTCTATGAGATGATACAGAGTGCCGTGCAAAGCGAGGTTCAGAGGACTCTTGCACAGCAGGGCAGTTCGCAGGGCAGTTCGGGAGCAGGCAATTCGGATACAGCGCATGCAGACCATGCAGACATATCGCAGCTTTCAGAGGCTGAGATAGCGGCAAGAATTGCGGCTATGGCCGAATCTTCAGATGACAGTGATGACGACAGCAATTATAGTAATGATATCGGCACAAAAGCTGTGACTGCGGTTTCACCGGTGAATACGGCGCCGGCGGATACGGTACATGAAGATGACGTGAAGAGCCGTCTCGTGGCATATTATGCGGCTATACATGAGAAGAACCGGAAGAGGATAAAGACGGGAATGATATGCATGTTTGTAATTCCGGTTGTATTTCTTATTCTGTTATTTACGATGCAGAGTTCCAAGATTGTGTATCTGGTGCTGTGGATTGCATCATTGTTCATACTGTGCGGATATCTGATAGCTGTAGAGTACAGCGATTATTCACTTCAGGAGAAGCTTGAGGCACTTGGCGTTGATGAGCATGGTGTTGACGGTTCGCTTATCGGGCCTGATGTTCTTGAAAAGGATATTCAGTCAATGAAGGAGAGGATGGGACTATGAAAAACATTTGCAATATTTTTCTGGCTGACTGGAAGAGAATCAGTAAAAATGTAGTTGCAGTCGTTGTGGTTATAGGTCTTGCTATTCTCCCGGCACTCTATGCATGGTTCAATATTCTGTCAAACTGGGACCCATACGGACAGGAGGCAACGTCCAGAATTAAGGTTGCTGTTGCATCTGCCGATAAGGGAGCAATGGTTGACGGAATCAGTATAAATATGGGGCAGAATATAATAGATGCATTACAGACGAACAACTCGATAGGCTGGGTATTCGAGGATGACACAGAAGCAGCTGTTAACGGCGTATATGCCGGGGATTATTATGCGGCACTTATTATGCCGGAGGATTTCTCTGAGAAGATGACGAGCTTTCTCACTGAGGACATGAGCCACCCGCAGATTGAGTATTATACCAATCAGAAAAAGAATGCCATAGCCCCTAAGATTACGGATAAGGCTAAGACGGCCGTACAGCAGCAGGTTAATTCGACATTTATAAGTACTGTTGCCGAGAGCCTTGTCAAGGCGGCAGATGGTGTTGATGATGCGGCTAAGGAGCACGGAATTACGTCAGGTAACCAGACAGTGCTTGATGTTGTTACAACTAAGATGGAGCTTGTAAGCAGACAGCTTGAAGCATATGATACTATTCTTACGGCGCTTATAAGCGTTACGGATTCTGCTTCATCGGCGATAAATATGGCAGGTCAGGTATCGCCTGATATGTCACAGACGGTATTAGGCAATCAGAGGGCATTGGATGCAATGCAGGATATTCTTAAGATTACGTCAGCAGGCAATATAATTAACTCAGGTGTATCGGGTGACCTGGCAGACGGTCTTGGAAGAATATCAGGAACAATGGACAGCATCATAGGCATCTATGCTCAGGCTGACGGTAACATAGGCAGATTCTCATCGCTGATATCTTCAGCAAGAATTAATCTTCAGGATACGAAGAGTATTCTTAATGAACTTCAGGAAGAGATGGATGAGACGCTTACACAGCTTAATGATATAAGAGACAGCGGCAATTACGAGATGCTTTTAAGGCTTATAGGGCTTGATGCTGACCAGCTCGGCTCATTTATCTCATCACCGGTTGAGATAGAGACAGAGAAGATATATCCGGTTGAAAATTACGGCTCTGCAATGGCATCTTTCTACACGGTACTTTCAATATGGGTAGGAGCACTTATACTTGTTGCAATTATACATGTCGGAGTCAGGCCACAGAAGGAGCATCCGCAGTTCAGCCATACGGAAGCATTTTTTGGAAGATATATAACCTTCTTCCTTATCGGTCAGGCACAGGCACTGCTGGTTACGCTCGGAGATTTGTATTACATAGGAATACAGTGCGTCAGTCCGTTTAAGTTCTGGCTTGCGGCGGCAATAACAAGCTTTGTATTCTCAATATTCATGTATTCGCTTACGGTTGCATTCGGCAATGTCGGCGAGGCACTGGCAGTTGTCATCATGGTAATACAGGTTGCAGGTGCGGGCTGTACATTCCCTATCGAGGTACTCCCGGAGGTCTACCGGAAGATATATGAATATCTTCCATTTACATATGCGATGAACGCCATGAAGGAGACGGTTGGCGGACAATATGGAATGGATTACTGGAAGTATCTTGGAATACTCCTTATATTTGCAGTTATCTCGGTATTTATCGGGCTGGTTGTCGCGATGCCTTGTAAGAAACTTAATGAGAAGATTGAACATAGTAAACATAAGTCTGGCGTTATGATATAACGCCAGGCTTTTTTTAATATTGCAATACAAACACAACCTTAATGATAAAAAATAGTCAATAAAGTTGTTGACAACTAATACTAATTAGAATAAACTAACAATGCAGTAAAGATTAATGATAATCATTTACAATTAGATGTGAAGGGAGGAACATGATGATGCCCCTTACAATGGCTAACGAAGGTGAAGCTAATGTAATCAAGAGAATCGGCGGCAAGGAAGAGGTAAGATTATTCCTTGAGAAGCTCGGATTTGTTGTTGGCGGTACTGTTACAGTTGTATCCACGAATGACGGAAACATGATAGTGAATGTCAAAGATTCACGTGTTGCCATCGGTAAGGATATGGCTAACAAGATCATGGTCTAGACAGGAAGGAAAGATTATGAAGAAGCTGAATGAGATTCCGGTCGGACAGACAGTAGTTGTTAAGAAGATTACTGGTGAAGGTCCGGTCAAGAGAAGAATCATGGACATGGGAATCACAAAAGGTATCGAGATTTATGTAAGAAAAGTTGCACCTCTTGGTGATCCTATTGAGATTACAGTTCGCGGATATGAGCTGTCATTAAGAAAAGCTGACGCTACGATGATTGAAGTAGAGTAACAGCATTTTTTTAAAACTACAGGTTAGATTAGACTAATTAAATTAAGGCAAGCCCAACTTAAGGGCAGCGGAAAGGAATCAAGATGTCAATCAAAATTGCACTTGCAGGTAATCCTAACTGCGGTAAGACGACATTATTCAATGCACTGACAGGTTCTAATCAGTTCGTAGGCAACTGGCCTGGTGTTACAGTAGAAAAGAAGGAAGGTAAGCTCAAGGGACATAAGGATGTAACAATCACTGACTTACCCGGTATTTACTCACTTTCACCATATACTCTGGAGGAAGTTGTAGCAAGAAATTATCTTATAAATGAAAAGCCGGATGCAATCATTAATATTGTTGATGGTACTAATATTGAGAGAAACCTCTATCTTTCAACGCAGATTATTGAACTTGGTATTCCTGTTATCATGGCTGTTAATATGACAGACCTTCTTGCCAAGAATGGAATAGAGCTTAATACTGCAAAGCTTTCAGAGAATCTTGGCTGTGAGGTTGTTGAGATATCAGCGCTTAAGGGAACAGGTATCAGGGAAGCTGCAGAGAAGGCTGTAAAGCTTGCAGAATCTAAGAAAGTTAATAAGATTGTACATAAATTTGACAGCAAGGCTGAGGCAGCTATCGAGGCTGTTGAAGCTAAGTTTGGTTCAGATGTTGCATCAGAGCAGAAGCGCTTCTTCGCAATAAAGCTTCTTGAAAGCGATAACAAGATTAATCAGTTACTTACTAATGTACCTGATGTAAAGGCTGAGATTAACCAGCTTGAGAGTGACTTTGATGATGATGCAGAGAGTATCATTACTAATGAAAGATATACATACATTTCATCAATTATTGATGAGTGTGTTAAGAAGGCAAAGAGCAAGGATAAGTTAACAACATCAGATAAGATTGATAAGATTGTTACAAACAGAATTCTTGCACTTCCTATATTCGCAGTTGTAATGTTCCTTGTATATTACATTGCGATGGTAACTGTAGGTTCAGCCGCTACTGACTGGGCTAATGACGGACTCTTCGGTGATGGCTTCCATCTGTTTGGAATCGGTACTGCTGCTTATGAAGAAGCTGCTGATGAGTATGGCGATTCAGATGAGATTATTGCAGCATATGTAGAGAGTCTTGGAGACAGCGGTGAAGCAATTGCTGATGCTATTGACACAGAGGCTGATGATTATGATTCAGAAGCTGCGGTAAAGGCACTTACAACTCTGGAAGCTACTGTTAAGCCATCAGCAGCTGTTGATTATACAGTAGAAGACGAGGAGACACTTGAGACAACAGATGAGACAGCAGATGCAGCTGCCATTAAGGAAGCTATAGAACTTGCTATCGAGAATGGCGGTGCAGCTCCGGATCCTGCTGATTACGGTGTATGGGTTCCGGGTGTTCCTGTTCTTATCGGGGATGGACTTGATGCAATCGGATGCGCAGAATGGCTTGAAGGTCTTATTCTTGATGGTATCGTAGCCGGTGTTGGTGCAGTACTTGGTTTCGTACCTCAGATGTTAGTACTGTTCTTATTACTTGCAATCCTTGAGGCTTGCGGTTACATGGCGCGTATCGCCTTCATTATGGATAGAATCTTCAGAAGATTCGGTCTTTCAGGTAAGTCATTCATCCCAATCCTTATCGGTACAGGATGTGGTGTTCCGGGTATCATGGCATCACGTACTATCGAGAACGAGAGAGACCGTCGTATGACAATCATGACGACAACATTTATTCCATGTGGTGCCAAGACACCATTCATCGCAATGATTGCAGGTGCTATCTTCGGCGGTTCAGCATGGGTTGCTACATCAGCTTACTTCATTGGTATGGCTGCAATTATAGTATCAGGTATTATTTTAAAGAAGACAAAGTTATTCATGGGAGATCCGGCACCATTCGTAATGGAGCTTCCTGCATATCATATTCCAACTGTTGGTAACGTACTCAGAAGCATGTGGGAGCGTGGCTGGTCATTCATCAAGAAGGCCGGAACAATCATTCTGCTTTCTACAATTATTGTATGGTTCACAACATACTTCGGATTTACAGATGAAGGCTTCCGTATGTTAGCTGAGGATGAGATTGACATGAGCATCCTTGCTAAGATTGGTGGAGCAGTTGCATGGATATTCACACCACTTGGATGGGGTAACTGGCAGGCAGCCGTTGCATCAATTACAGGCCTTGTGGCTAAGGAAAATATTGTTGGTACAATGGGTATACTGTACGGCGGTGGAGACCTTTCACCATATGCAGCACTCGCACTTGCATTCTCTAAGCTGGCAGGTTTCTCATTCCTTACATTCAATCTCCTTTGCGCACCTTGCTTTGCCGCAATCGGTGCTATCAAGAGAGAGATGAACAGTGCTAAGTGGACATGGACAGCAATCGGCTATCAGTGTGGATTTGCATATGTTGTATCACTTTGTATTTACAATATCGGCACGCTTGTAACAGGCGGCGGATTCAGTTTTTGGACAATAGTAGCATTCTTACTTGTAGCAGGATTCCTGTATCTGTTATTCAGACCTGCAAAGAAGGGTGCACAGGCATAGTTAAAGCGTAAGGCTTTAGATTGGAGGCTGTTATGACTATAGGAACAATAGGTGTTTTAGCGGGACTTATAGCTGTCGTTGGCGTAATTGTAGCCGGCATGATTTCAGACAAAAGAAAAGGTAAGTCATCATGTACAGGTAACTGCAGCAGCTGCGGCGGACACTGCAGCCACTGATAATGCCGGGAGTATTAGGGCACACAGGTGTGAAAATACATTTTTTACACGCAAGAAATGAGGTGTTATATGAAAAATAACCAGACACAGACGGAATGTCAGAATTATCACCGCACACAGATGCAGAGGCAGATGGTAATTGACAGACTCAGAGAGAGAGGATGCAGGATTACCAAGCAAAGGCTTCAGCTTCTTGACATAATCCTTGAGGAAGAATGCGCCTGCTGTAAGGAGATATATATCAAGGCTGCATCTGTAGACAACAGGATTGGTCTTGCTACAGTATACAGAATGATTAATCTTCTTGAAGAGATTGGAGCAATCAGCCGTAAGAACATGTATAAGATTGCATGTGAAAAGGGTGGAAGCTGTGACCGTGAGAATGTCTGTATGCTGGAGTTTGATGATGACACAAGCTGTGGGCTGTCAGCCAAGCAGTGGAACGAAGTCCTTGCAGAGGGCTTAAGAAGATGCGGTTACCTTAACGGTAAGCATATCAGAAATGTATCAGTATTTCAGTGTGAATGCTGATTGTGCAGTGCCGTAAGGCAGGCAGCAGGCGTATAATGATAATGCGCCGGAATTGAATAATTGTACAGTAGAATGGGATATATTGAGTTAATAATCAGTATGTCCTATTCTTTTGATTATGGTAGTATTGTAGTATGAAGAAACCATATAAACAATGTCAGTTAAATTAGGCATAATTCTATTTTTTGTGATGAACAGGAGGCAGCGTTTATGTACCTTTTAAAAGAAGACTTCATGGAGTTCCCTATTGGAGATTTCCCATACGATAAGAATCATTCGGCAATGGGAGAATACCATTATATTAATTACCCGGGCTACAGGGGCAGGTGGCATGATCCGGTATGCAACCATACGTATAATGGACAGGGAGCATCGTGGACAATCACTGAGTATGACGGCAGACATTACATGGAGCAGCAGAGAATACGCAATGATAAGCCGCACAGAACATTTCCGATGCTTACAAGTGGCGACAGATTCTGGAAGGACTACGAGCTTGAGGTGAAGCTCAGAATGTTCACAACTAAGTGGGGGAATGCAGGAATAGGCTTCTGCTGTCAGAATTCCGCCAATCTGCTTGTGCTTGTATTTGAAGAGGGCGAATTAAGACTTGAGTACAGGCATAAGGAGCAGGTAGAGATTATTGAGCGTGCTGCATTTGCATACAACTGCGATGACTATTATGTGATGAAAGCATGCATAAGCGGCGACCATGTGATATGCAGCGTCAACGGCATGACATATTTTGACGTACATACGGAATATGCATTACAGGGTGGCAAAGCAGCAATCACGGCAACGATACCGACGCAGTTTGAATATGTTAATGTTACTGTGACTGATGAGACAGCAGCACAGATTGACGCTGCAAGGAGAGCATACAGCGACTTGTGTGCGGAAGAACAGCAGAAGTACCCTAAGATGAAGCTGCTGAAGAAGATAGACTTAAGGAATTTTGGAACCGGCAGGCAGGTACGTTTTGGACATCTTCTCGGTAACGGTGAATATCAGATAGTTATTGCCCAGTGCCAGAAGAGAGTTAACAGGGATGCGTACGGCACGATAAGCTGTCTCACGGCAATTGATCTTGACGGCAATGTCCTGTGGCGTTATGGTGAGCCGACTTCCAACACGGAGATAGGAACAATATCTGCAGATATGCCTATGCAGATTTATGATATAGACGGAGACGGATATGACGAGGTCATAACAGCCAAGAACTTTGAGATCTTTATACTTGACGGAAGAAACGGAAAGGTAAAGAAACATGCCAGAGCGCCATATTCAACGGCAGAAGAAGACGGCACGATAATAGGTGTTCCTGATAAGATATATGCATTTGACAGAATTAATCCTGACGGAATAAGAATATGCAATTTCAGAGGACTTGATAAACCGCGGGATATCCTTATAAAGGACCGTTACTGCAGAGTGTATGCGCTTAATGATGACCTTGAGGTTATGTGGCATTATCAGAGCGATAAGAATACGGGACATTTTCCATTTGCAATAGATATTAACGGAGACGGACATGACGAACTGCTTGTAGGTTATAATATGCTTGACTGCAATGGTAACAGGATATGGACGATGCCTGTAAAGGAAGACCATATCGACGAGATTGTTCCGGGAATGTTCGTGTCAGGACCTCACAAAGGGAAAAAGTATTTTGCGTGTGTTGCCGGCAAGGAAGGCTTCCTGATAAGCGACTGGGAAGGCAATCTCCTCAAAAAAGACGGAATAGGACATGCCCAGAGAGTCAGCACCGGTAACTACTGCCCTGACAAACCGGGGTACGAGATGGTTGCTGTCAACTTCTGGGGACATCAGGGAATAATATATTTTTATGACAGCGAGGGTAATCCGGTATGGGAGATGGAGAACGAGCTTAACGGCAACCTGCTTACACCGGTCAACTGGATCGGCAATGGCCAGGACTTCATTCTCCTTAATGCGGATGTAGAAAAGGGCGGTCTTATAGACGGCAACGGAGTACAGGTGGTTAAGTTCCCTGATGACGGACATCCGACGCTGTGTGCAGAGGCAGTCAATCTGTACGGTGATGCAAGGGATGAGATTGTTACATGGGATTACAATTCAATGTACATCTACACGCAGGATGATTCACCTGAGTTGAATGTATACGAACCGGTCAAATATCCGGATTATAATGCTTCTAACTATAGGGGCGAATATTCTTATCCTAAGGGATTCATGAAGGAACTTGGATAAGGACGGCCGGACAGTTAAGGCTGCACTGGAGCAGATGAGAGTCTGTTCCAATGCAGCTTTTTTGCATGAGGAATTTATCTTAGATACATTGAATGGATTGGTTGACAAGTCAACTAATTAAGGCTATTATATTCATGTTCTAATGATATATAGGCCATGACATGGCAGGAATTGCAGCGAATAAGCAATAAATTTCACAGAGGTAATTCAGACACATGAATCAATACCGGCAGAATGAAAAGGATGTTCCAAACTGCTCCGGCATAGGCAAGCTTGTGTCTGTGCTTCACAGGAGAGCGCAGGCATTTTATACAAGATATCTTAAGGAGTATGATATTTCACTTGCCGAATATCCGGTGCTTTTTATGCTGAGTACGCATGACGGCGTTACGCAGGATGAGATTGCATGGGATCAGGGGATGGACAAGGCAGCGGTGGCGCGAGTCATAAAGTCACTGGAAGCCAAAGGAATGGTGACGAGGCGCAAGGATTCTTCTGACAGAAGATGCAATTATGTATTCCTTACAGAAAAGGGGCGCAGCACGCACGAACCGATATCGAAAGCTAAGGCATATTGGAATTCGGTAATAACAGAAGGTATGACAAAAGAAGAAAGAGACAGCCTTGCAAGGCTTCTTGAGGCAGCACTTGATAATGTATATGGGCATAAAGACGTAGAGTAGTGTGAAAAATCAGCTCTTTGTGCCTTCGGAATGGAGAATTGCTATGAATAATGAAATATCAACTAAGAACCCGCTTGGAGAAAAGCCGGTTAATTCACTTTTGTATCAGTTTGCGGTTCCGAGTATAATCGCAATGCTCGTGAGTTCGCTTTATAACATAGTAGACCAGTTTTTTATCGGAAGAAGTGTGGGCGCACTCGGCAATGCGGCAACGAATATATCATTTCCGCTTTCAATATCATGTGTGGCGATTGCACTTTTGTTTGGTATAGGAGGTGCGTCTGCATTTAACATTGCAATGGGAATGGGTGAGAAAGAAAATGCGGTCAATTATCTTGCTAATTCGGCAGCCATGCTGTTCCTTGGCGGTGTGGCACTTACGGCTGTTACTCTGATATTTCTGGAGCCGTTGCTTAAGTTCTTTGGCTCACCGGATAATGTTCTGGAATATGCCAAGGTGTACACAAGGATAGTTGCATTGGGATTTCCATTTCTTATATTCACATCAGGAGGCGGTCATCTTATAAGGGCTGACGGCAGACCGAAGATAAGCATGGTATGTAATCTCGCCGGAGCGCTTATTAATACGGTGCTTGATGCGCTGTTTGTATTTGTCCTGAATATGGGAATGGCAGGGGCTGCGTATGCTACGATTATCGGACAGATAGTGTCGGGACTGATGGCGGCGTGGTATCTTGCACATTGCAGGACGATTAAGATTAAGAAAGAAAATCTGCGTGTGCGCTGGAAATATATTTCAAGAGTGATGTCACTTGGAACTGCGCCGTGCGCTAATCAGCTGGCGATGATGGTTGTGCAGATTGTAATGAACAAATCACTCAAGTACTACGGTTCGCTTTCAGTATACGGCGAATCCATACCAATCGCATGTGCGGGGATTATAACTAAGGTAAATCAGGTATTTATGTCATTTATAATAGGTATATCGCAGGGACTCCAGCCTATCACAAGCTTTAATTACGGAGCAGGCAGATATGGCAGGGTGAGGTCAGCCTACCGTTCAGCAGTTGCATGCGGAGCGGTTCTTGCAGTGATAGCATTTATTCTGTTCCAGACGATACCGCATCAGATAATATCACTGTTCGGAACGGGTTCGGAAGAGTATTACAGATTTGCAGAGAATTATTTCCATATATTCCTGTTCTTTACATTTATAAACTTCATGCAGCCTATAAGCTCTAATTTCTTTACATCAATAGGCAAACCGGTAAAAGGAACATTCCTGTCGCTTACAAGGCAGATAATATTCCTTCTTCCGCTGCTTATTATAATTCCGCTGTTCATGGGAATAGACGGAATTATGTATTCGGGGCCTGTTGCCGACGGGCTTGCAGGAGTTATCTCAATAGTAATGGTGTGGCTGGAATTCAGGAAGATGCCGGCTTGATGAATTGCTTAAAACAAATAATTTATAGATGTCAGTTTGGAGAATGAATAATGCTTACATATGTATTTGATGAATCTGGAGTTCCGCTTTATGAGCAGGCATACAGATGTATTAAAAATGATATTATCAGCGGAAATCTGCGCTCCGGAGAGAAGCTCCCGTCCAAGAGAACATTTGCGGATAATAACGGCATTAGCACCATCACGATTCAGAATGCTTATGACCAGCTTATAAGCGAAGGGTATGTATACACAATCCCCAAGAAGGGCTATTACGTTGCGGATATCGGTGCGCTGGCAAGAGGAATGGCAGCCGGTACAGGTGAACTGATAAATAATACATCACGAAGCACGTACCGGGATAAATTTCAGAATTCGGAAGCTAAAACACCGGATATCAGGATGCCGAAGCGTGATACCGGTTACCGCATAGATCTGTCGAGTAACAGAATGGGGGCTGACAGCTTTCCGTTTACTGTGTGGGCAAAGCTTTCGAGAGAGACGATATCGGCAAGGAGCAGGGAGCTTATGAGGGTGCCGCCAACATGCGGAATATATGAGCTTCGTGCTGCTATTGCGGCACATCTGCGGTCATTCCGCGGGATGGTTGTAGACCCGGACCAGATTATAGTAGGTGCCGGAACTGAGTATCTGTACGGACTTCTTGTGCAGCTTCTCGGAGCCGATAAGGGGTATTGTATAGAGAATCCCGGCTACAAGAAGCTTGCAAAGATATATAAGCAGTACAATATCGAATGCGGATATGCGAGCATGGATGATAAGGGAATTACGGTTGAGGAGCTTACCAAGACAGGCGCGGACATAGCACATATATGTCCCAATCATCATTTCCCTACGGGGATTACAATGCCTGCCAGCAGGAGATATGAGATACTTGCCTGGGCTAATGATAAAAACGGACGTTATATAATAGAAGATGATTATGACAGCGAATTCAGGACGAATGGAAGACCTCTGCCAACGCTGTTCAGCATTGATGCCTGTGAAAAGGTAATCTACATGAATACATTTTCCAAGTCACTTACTCCGACAATCCGAATCAGTTATATGATACTTCCGCCTCATCTTGCCAACCGTTTCTACAGTGAGCTGTCTTTCTACGCCTGTACGGTCTCAACCTTTGAGCAGTATACACTTGCGGCATTTATAAGCAGAGGATATTTTGAAAAGCATATTAATAGAATGAGGCTTTATTACAGCAGACAGCGCAAACGACTGCTTGACAGCCTCCAGAATAGCCGCCTTAGCAGGATATGCAGCGTTAATGAAAATGAATCTGGCCTGCATTTCCTTATAAGGCTTAACACAGCCATGCCGGAGCAGGAGATTGCACGCCGGCTGAAGAAGGCAGGCATACACCTCCAGTCCCTGTCGGAATACTTTCTGGTGCCGGATAAGAGTAAGGAGTACTATTACATTATAAGCTACTCGGATGTTGATGTGGACGATGTGCAGGAGGCATTTGATGAGATATACAGGTGTGTGGAGGAAGATAGCGGATTAGCTGCAATAGGAGATTAGAAGGAGCTTAGACTGAAAAACAGCCTGCGTTTGGGGGAACGTGATGTCCGCCCGGACAGCAGGCTGTTATTATGTTTGTCGTTATTCTTAGTAAGAATATCAGAAGCCTGATTACTGCACTCCGGAATTCTCCTGTGTGGCAAGCTTCTTCTCAACATATGAACGGATGTACTCATTATCATCAGGCATCTGGCATCCGATAATATATACACCATCATTGTTGGAGCAACGGATTATGCGGCCGTCAAGCTCTGCATGGTCAGGCATGTCGAAGTTGTGAATTGTAACTGCAATATCCTTGCCTTTGCAGCCGGCAAAGAATGCATCCTTGGCGAGAATGGCAAAGCCGTTGGCACTGAGATTATCAAGCCTTCCGGTGAAGGTCTCGCCTGTGTCCTTAATCTTTATTGTGCAGATGTTGGAAGCATCAATTCTTGGATACTTACGACGGTTAATAATATGTGGAGCAGAAGTGATATGTATCGTATATGTTCCGCCGGTACGGTCTGAAGCAATCTCAGCTGCATCCCAGCAGTAGAGGACATTGCCTACGGTAACCTGAGCTGAACATTCAGCCTTAGCGTTAAGCGTAAGCTGCTCATCAAGAGTTATCTTAAGTGTGTCGTCATCACGGCTTACAAGACTTCCGTGATATTCAGATGAAGCATCTGAGCCGGAACGCTTTATATTAACGAGAATCTTCATTCCCGGCTGTACATCGCCGATTCCCATGAAGCCGCCTATTCCGAGCTCACACATAAGACCCTGGATAACATTCTCAATATTATTAATGTTACCGGCACTCTCGTCATACTTACTTACCATACGCTTGCTGATATCATCAGAATCGTTAATGCAGTTAGTCATTGTATCGACAATCTCAGATACATGCTGCATATTCTCAACAAGCTGACCGTTGGAGGCCTCCACACCCTTGATCGCCGTATCAATAACCTGGATATGTTCACCAAGCTTTGAGGAGTCAGCAGTAATCTTGCGGACATTGTCGCCTGTCTGGGTGACTTTCTCAAGTGTAATCTGGATAAGCTTAAGCGTCTCTTCAATTGATCCGGTCATCTTGGCGGATATCTCATCAAGCCTTGTGAGGGCTCCCTGAATCTGGCCGGACGAATCCTTAGTCTCTGTACTGAGTGTTCGTATCTGCTCAGCTACAACGGCGAATCCACGGCCTGCTTCACCGGCACGTGCAGCCTCAATTGATGCATTAAGGGCAAGAAGATTAGTCTGGCTTGAGATGCTGTCGATAGTTCCGGTCTCCTGCTTAACTTTTTCAAATTCAGATGTGAATTCAGTAAGTACAGTCTCAACTTCACTGGAAAGCCTGGACATTGTATTGGCAGTGCTGACAAGGCTCTCAAGGTCTGACGAACTTGTCCCGGCATGTTCGATAGATTCATTGGTAAGCGATACCATCTCATTGATCATAGTTACAACATTCTCAACCTGGGAATTAATATCAGTTGTCATATCCATTGAAGATGACGTACGGTCCTGCAGCTTTGAATTATTATCGGTAAGCTCGTTCATTCCGAGGAGAACTATATCGGAGCCGTGCTTATTCTCAGTCGCAAGCTCACGTACTACAGTGATTCCGTCCATGATTGTGTTACTTGCAGTCTTAACCTTCTCAACTGTTGTGATAACTCGGTTCAGGTCTGCCTTGATGCTGTCTGTGAGGGCACCGTCTGATTCATTAAGGTGCTTTATTGACATTACATAACAGATGTAGCAGAGCACAATACATGATACCTGTAACTGATAATTCTTCATATCCGTGGCAGAATTGAATCCAAGTATAAGCCCCCTGTATATGGCACCTCCGATTATGCATAATGTATTGGCAATCCCGCAATGTACCATGAACTTACGGTCTTTATATAATACAAGAAGACTCGTAACAGGGAGAATATATGTAAATGCAATCGGTGACTCAGTAGTACACAGAACAAATGTATAAAATATTCCGTATCCGATTACTATATCACGTCTGTAAATGTCGGTTGCTTTGCCTTTTACCTTAAGAAGGACTTCTCCCGCAAAAAAAGGAATCCAGCATAGAAGAACAAATATCAGGTAATAATTGGCGGGATATAGTCCGCCGGCTGCATCGGAACCGTAATTGGCTGTGAGCAGAAGTGCAAATACAAGCCATATCCTCCGGGCTTTTATATTGGCTTTTGCTTTGAAAACATTCTCATCGTAGTTCATATGAATCACTCCTCTTGTCTTAGTAATGACTGAAAAATTCGGTCATTGAATGTATAACTTCAAAACTCTCATCCATAAAAGGCTCAAATACGCTGAATGCATGAGTAAGCTTTTTGTTTTTTGGATAATTATCAAGTTTGTGTCTGATGCCGCCTTTTGTAAGGGCTTTTTCATAATCAAGAGTGTACTTCTGGAGATGGTCATTATGACTTGTAACCATATAGCACGGTGGCAGGGTTTTAATGATGTCATTATTCCCAGGGTTAACATAGGGTGCAAATCTGTTCTTCTTATAACCGCGGCCATACAGATAATTAGGAAGAAACAGACCAATCTTATCAAATCTGTCAGTATAGAACATGCCACTTATAAAGCCTATTGCATTGAACTTAATTCCGGAAGGACGTACATGTGCGGCTCTTGCAATGTCACGTGAACCGTTGACGGCTGTTGCATATGTAAGAAGACAGGCACCGCCGCTGTCTGCGGAAGCATATATATGCTTACTGTCTCCGTTATCGGATTCGATTCTTGCACTGATATAGTCAAATGCACGTTCAACGTCATCAATCTGATTAAAAAAATTGCAGTCAGGAATAAGACGGTATTCAATGCTGTACACCATGTATCCCAATGCGGCAATATTAGCACAGAAACATCTGTTGAATTCCTTGCTGCCAAGCAGCAGTCCGCCGCCATGAATATTAATCATGACAGGAAGCACATCGTTATCTCTTCCGGCCGGGCGGTATATGTCAAGCCTGTGAGCACTGATGCCATCATTAATATACGGAATATCGGATTTGACTGTAATTCCGTCAGGCAGGGTGAGATTACGGTCACGCTCGATGCATAATCTGGCAAAATCATCACGCTGTTTGTAAAATATTTTTGTTATAAACTGGCTCATATGGACCTCTTTTTATAAGTGTAAATATGAAATATGCAAAAAATAGTACACTTGCCCTATATAGTCTAATATTAGAATATTTTGTCGACGTTTTCAAGCAATATATACATTTTTTGACAACAAAATAAACAATCAAATAAATGTATGCAAACGGATTTTCAGGCAATAATACCATGGTAAATAAAATAAACACATGCATGTATGGCAGAAAGGAATCGGACATGGTATTACAGGAAAAGGAACGTATGGTTATTCAGGATCTTCAGACACAGGAGCAGTGCTGCATTGAGAAGTACGGCAAGTATGCACAGCAGGCAAAGGACCCGGAGCTGAAGGCACTGTTTCTGGAGCTTCAGGGCAAGGAACAGGAGCATTATGATTCACTTACACAGGTGCTTAACGGCAATGTGCCTGAGTGTGACTGCAATGATACAGCCGGAAGGGATTATCTTCCAAAGGCAGCATATACAGCAGATGATAATTCTGAGGATAAGAAAAATGACGCATTTCTTGTAACTGACTGCATAGCAACGGAAAAGCTTGTGTCAGGTGAATACAATACGGATGTGTTTGCATTCGGACAGAGCGGCGTTCGTAAGCTTCTTGCAGACATACAGATTGAGGAGCAGAATCACGCAGAGATGCTTTACAAATATAAGACAGTCAATAAGATGTCATAATAGTGATCAGAGAGAAATCAGGCATCAATAAACAGATTCTGTTTATTGATGCCTGATTTTTTGGACGCATTTATGTGGGGGTTACAGAAACAGAAAGCGGCAGGGGCAATACATTGCATAAGCAGGCGGAAAAGCAATATAAAAAGTAGGCTTAATTTGTTGATATTACTATTGATTTGTGTACACGTTTTTGATATTAATTAATAAGTATGGTTTTGATAAAAAAATGTGTTTAGCGGGAGGCGGCAATGGCAGATAAATCGCAGAATATTATAGAGCTTAAGCATATAAGCAAGATATATGATGATAATGGATTTAAGGCGGTGGATGATTTTAATCTTGAGGTAAAGAGAGGAGAATTTGTGACATTTCTCGGACCGTCAGGATGCGGTAAGACGACAACGCTCAGAATGATAGCAGGATTTGAACTTCCATCAGACGGTGAGATTCTTCTGAATGGCGAGGATATATCGAAGCTTCCTGCCAACAAAAGGCCTATTAATACGGTTTTCCAGAGATATGCGCTGTTTCCTCATATGAATATATATGACAATATCGCATTCGGACTTAAGCTTAAGAAGCTGCCTAAGGACGAGATACGAAAGAAGGTAAGACATGTCCTTGATATGGTTGACCTTGAAGGCTTTGAGAACCGAAAGATATCAACACTTTCCGGCGGACAGCAGCAGCGGATTGCGATTGCAAGAGCTCTTGTCAATGAGCCGGAGATTCTTATGCTTGATGAGCCTCTTGGAGCGCTTGACCTTAAGATGCGTCAGGAGATGCAGCTTGAGCTTAAGAATATGCATGACCAGCTCGGAATTACATTTATATATGTAACACATGACCAGGAAGAGGCACTTACGATGTCTGATAAGATTGTTGTAATGTCTGAGGGAAGAATACAGCAGGTAGGTACACCGGAGGATATATATAATGAGCCGCAGAATGCATTTGTTGCGGACTTTATCGGCGAGAGTAACATTTTCAAGGGAATCATGACAAGTGATATGAAGGTAAGATTCTGTGGCGGAGAGTTCAAGGGCATGGATGATGTGCCTGAGGGAACGCTTGTTGATGTTGTTGTAAGACCTGAGGATGTTATAATCACGAAGCCTGAGGACGGAACTGTTGCCGGAGAGATTACTTCTGTGATATTCAAGGGCATGCACTATGAGGTTACCGTTGAGTCAGGGAAATATGAGATAGTTATAAGAACTACGAAGTGCTACTCGGCAGGTGAAAAGATAGGCATGTGCCTTGAGCCTGACGGAATACATGTAATGATAGCCGAGGATCACACAACAAGCTTTGAAACCATTATAAACAGCGATTATACGCTGAACTTTAATGATAAGCTTATACGCTGTGATATAACAAAGATAATTCCTAAGACCTCGATGAAGGAGGGCGTCCTTACTGACGAGAACGGCGAGACCGTGGATGTGTCGAAGCTAAGGGTAATAGTGTCAATACAGCCGTATGATATTGAGATGAGTGATGATGCCGATGCGGGACTTGTATCCGGCAGGATTATCGACCTTATTTACAAGGGCGATCACTACAGCTATGTTGTAAGGACTGAGTACGGACATGACCTTATTGTTGATGACGAATATCTCTGGAATATGGGCGACCAGGTAGGACTTATAATGCCTGAGGATAAGATGAAGTTCCAGCTTAAGAAGTAGATAAATGTCTGTTGAATGGAGATGAAGAGATGAAAAATGTATTATCCAGAAGGAGTCTTGGAATTCCTTACGGCATATTCCTGCTGATATTTGTTGCGGCACCGCTTCTGGTGCTTGTGTATTATGCATTTACGGACGGCACGGGGCAGTTTACAATGGCTAATCTGCTTAACTTTTTTACGGATCCCAATACGCTTGGAACGCTGTGCTACAGCTTTGTGCTTGCGATAGTAACGACACTTGTGTGCCTGCTTATAGCTTATCCGGCTGCCTACATACTTACACAGAGCCACTTCAGGAGAACCGGTGTAATAATTATGTTATTTGTGCTTCCGATGTGGATTAACTTTACATTGAGAATAACCGCACTCAAAGAGATACTTTCGCTGGTTGAAGGCAATCTCGCATTCTATCCGTTCCTTAATACGGTAATAGGAATGACATATGATTTTCTGCCGTTTATGATACTGCCGCTGTATACAACACTGTCCAGGCTTGACAGGAATGTCATAGAGGCGGCATCAGACCTTGGTGCGGATAACTTCCAGACATTTACAAGGGTAATACTTCCGTTGTCGGTGCCGGGAATAGTCAGCGGTGTTTCGATGGTATTTCTTCCGGCAATGACGAATTATGTTGTGCTTGATATGCTCTACAACAGCACTTACATCATGGGCAGCCTTATCGGAAGCTACTTCGCGGCATATGACTGGCATAACGGATCAATGATAGCGCTAATACTTCTTATAATTATCTGTGTTGTCACGATTATTTCGGGTGACAGGGATACGGAAGGAAAGGACAGAGGAGGTGCAATCTTATGATGAAAAAGGGAATCAGCTCGGCGTTTATTGCGCTTGTACTTCTTTTTATGTATTTTCCGATTCTTATAATAGCAGTGTACAGCTTTACGGATGCAGCCAATATCGGGACGATAAGCTCATTCTCACTTCAGAATTATATTACGCTCTTTACGACTGAAGAGCTGAAAGATATGATACTTGGTTCGCTTCTGCTTGCAGTAGGAAGTGCGGCACTGGCAACGATACTTGGAACACTCGGAGCAATAGGGTCATTCTATTCAAAGAAGAGAACAAGAACAGCGATGTCGGTACTTAACCAGGTACCTGTTGTAAATGCTGACGTTGTTACGGGATTTTCACTGTGCATACTGCTCGTTGTAGTTCTCGGCGTGAGCAAGGATACATATGTGCCGCTCGTTGCAGGGCATGTGGTCTTAAGTGCTCCGTTTGTATATCTTGCTGTTATACCGAAGCTTAAGCAGATGGATCAGAGCCTGTATGAGGCGGCGCTTGACCTCGGTGCTTCTCCGGCATATGCATTGTGGCATGTAATAATTCCGCAGGCTGCATCGGGTATTGTGTCAGGCTTTGTAATGGCAATAACGCTTTCGCTGGATGATTATTTTGTTGCCACTTATACCAAACCGGCAACATTTGATACGATAAGCACGTATGTAGTCAATGCGACCAGGGGCTCACAGACACAGATAAAGACAGCACTCTGGGCGTTGTCTACGATTATTTTTATACTTGTTGTCATTCTTGAGGCTGCCGTGAACTTCGCACCTTCAGGAAACGGCAGAAGAGGCGGGGCAGGAAAGGAGACGGCAATCGATGAATAGAATGTTAAGGAAATGTGCATCGGTAATCCTTTCGACGGCATTTGCAGTGACTGCACTGGCAGGCACGGCACAGATGTGCCTTACACAGGCGCAGGCGGCAGATGATACTATAACGCTGCGTGTGTGCAACTGGGAAGAATATATTGATGAAGGCAGCTGGGATGAGACGATTGACCTTGAAAGCGGTGATATTAAGGGCGAGAATCCGATTGTAAAGGATTTTGAGGATTGGTATTACAGAACCTATGGTAAGAAGGTAAAGGTCGAATACAGCTGTGCGGGAACGAATGAGGAGCTGTACAACATGCTTACACTTGGCGACGAGTATGACCTTATCTGCCCGTCGGAATATATGATTATGAAGCTTATGGCAGAGGGCTGGCTTGAGCCGTTCTCAGATGATTTTTACGATAAGAATATTAAGGAGAATTATTATGCACGCGGAGTGTCGCCGTTTATCGAAGAGGTATTCAATGAGAATAAGATAGACGGAGAATCATGGAGCAGATATGCAGCCGGCTACATGTGGGGGATTACCGGCATTGTATATAATCCGGAGCTGGTTACCCGTGATGAAGCTTCAACATGGCACATTATCGATAATGAAAAGTTCAGAAGACAGATTACCATTAAGGATAACGTAAGGGATACGATGTTTGCGGCGCTTGGTGCGCTTAAGTCAGACATCCTTACATCACCGCAGTTTGTGAATGCATCCGATTACAGTGAAAAGCTTGCAGAGGAGATGAATGACACTTCGGAGGAGACACTTCAGCAGGTGCAGGACTATCTCCAGCAGGTTAAGGATAATGTATATTCATTTGAGACTGACAGCGGTAAGTCAGACATGATAACAGGCAAGGTTGTTGCCGGATATCAGTGGTCAGGCGATGCCGTCTATACCATGCAGCAGGCAGCAGAGGATGGTGTGGAGCTTGATTTTGCCGCACCTGAGGAGTGCACGAATATGTATTTTGACGGCTGGGTAATGCTTAAGTCAGGAATTAAAGGCAATGCAGACAGAAAGCATGCGGCACAGAGCTTTATTAATTACATGTCGATGCCTGAAAGTGCAGTACGCAATATGTATTATATTGGATATACATCCGTTATATCGGGCGGTGACAGCAATATAGTGTACGATTATCTTAAGTGGAATTATGAGGCAGAGGATGGAGAAGAGGACACAATAGAATATCCGCTGGGATATTTTTTCTCAGGCAGCAATGCCGATACTGACTATATTCTCACAGTTCCGGCATCTCAGATAACGGGGGAGCTTTCAGCACAGTATCCGTCGCAGGAGGTCATGGACAGAAGTGCGGTAATGCAGTACTTTGACAGTGAACAGAATTCCCGTATAAACAGGATGTGGATAAATGTGCGCTGCTACAACATCAAAAATGTGCCGGGATGGGCATGGATACTGGCGGCAGCGGCTGTTGCAGTGCTGATTGCAATGTATGTCAGAAAAAAGCTTTCAAACCGTAATATTTAAAAATATTAATTTTTTGAAATTTATTATTGACATAATTAGGCGTTAGTGTTATTGTAAGGTTGTTCAAAATAATAGACATTGATAAGAGCAAAGAAGCTCACCGATTGGTGGTTCTTTGCTCTTTTTGTTTTCCATTATTTTGGATAAAATTCAAAACCGGTTTGTACATTTTTTAAGAATCAAAGGAATCAAAAAATCTAAAATGAGGTTGTGGCAGCGAAGAACGCATGCACAGGAATGGAGGACATTATGAGACTTAAGGATACAGGATTAACAGCACAGGATATTAAGGACAAAGTAAATAAATACATGATTGAGACATATGAGAGATTTGATTTTCTTGCAGAGACAGCAAGCGGCATGTATATGTATGATGAAAACGGAACCCCATACCTTGACTTTTATGCAGGTATTGCCGTAAACAATGCAGGAAGCTGTAATCCTAAGGTTGTGGCAGCAGTTAAGGATCAGGTCGGAGACATAATGCATACATTTAACTATCCTTACACAATTCCGCAGGCACTTCTGGCTGAGAAGGTATGTACAACAATCGGAATGGATAAGATATTCTACCAGAACTCAGGTACAGAAGCCAACGAGGCAATGATTAAGATGGCAAGAAAGTATGGCGTTGAAAAGTATGGCCCTAAGAGATTCAATATCGTAACTGCAAAGATGGGCTTCCACGGAAGAACATTCGGTGCGATGTCAGCAACAGGCCAGCCTGACAACGGATGCCAGATTGGCTTTGGACCTATGACAGACGGCTTTACATATGCTGAATACAACAACCTCCAGTCATTTATTGATGCATGTACAGAGGATACAATAGCAATCATGGTCGAGCCTGTTCAGGGTGAGGGCGGCGTACATCCTGCAACAATGGAATTCATGACAGGTCTCAGAAAGTACTGCGATGAGCATGAGATGCTCCTTCTTATTGATGAGGTTCAGACAGGCTGGTGCAGGACAGGTGCCGTAATGTCATACATGAACTATGGCATCAAGCCTGATATCGTATCTATGGCAAAGGGACTTGGCGGCGGAATGCCAATCGGTGCTATCTGCGCAACTGCTGAGGTTGCCAAGGCATTTACACCGGGTTCACACGGAACAACATTCGGTGGTCATCCTGTAAGCTGTGCGGCAGCTCTTGCAGAGGTTAATGAGCTTATCGACAGAGACCTTGCAGGTAATGCCAAGAAGGTTGGTGATTACTTTGCCAAGAAGCTTGAGGAACTCCCACATGTTAAGGAAGTAAGACATCAGGGCCTTCTCGTAGGTGTTGAGTTCGACGATACAATCTCAGGAGTTGAAGTTAAGCACGGATGCCTTGACAGAAAGCTTCTTATCACAGCAATCGGAGCGCATATAATCCGTATGATTCCACCACTTATTGTTAACGAGGAGCAGTGTGATCAGGCAGTTGCAATAATTAAGGAAACAGTAGAAGCATTATCAAAATAATAATGTATCTTATGTAACAGACGAGGGCGTCACTGAATAGATTCTGTTTGGTGCGCCCTTTTATTTACAGGAATGGAGAAGGTTATGGCACATCTTGTTATTACTATAGGATGCGAATATGGCGCGAAGGGTAATCAGATTGGCAGGAAGGTGGCAGATGACCTTGGAATCAGGTTCTACGACAGGGAAATGGTAGATGAGATTATCAGGGAAGTCGGAATACCCAAGGAGATAATGGAAAAGGTTGAAGAGGGTGTTACGATTGCCGGAAAAGGTGCTGAAGGTGATGTGAGGGGTTCATTTTCAAAATATGCGGATCTGACAGAACGGGCAATTCATGTCCAGAAAACAATAATCAGAAAATTATCGGCACGTGAATCGTGCGTTATCATAGGACGTTCTGCTGACTACATTTTAAAGGAGCAGAAGCCGATATTAAGAATATTTATATATGCGCCGAATGATGTGCGCGTGAAGAATGTCATGGAGAGTCATAATCTCTCGGAAGACGATGCGAAGCTTCTTATACTTGAGAAGGATAAAAGATATCATAAGAGACATATGGCACTTACGGGAAGCAACCGTGGTGACAGACATAACAGGGATATTCTGATAAACAGTGACCTTCTTGGCGTTGACAAAACGGCACAGCTGATAGAAGAAGTGGCAAGGAAGGTATTTGAAAAGGATGCACCGGAAAAGTAGAGCCACACACATGACAGATATGCAGAGATGCAGATATGCGCAGAATATGCGCAGAACAGGAGGCATTTATGAATCAGAAAAAATCAGAATTTGATAAAGTATTCAGCGCATGGGACATCCTTGTTATTGCATTCGGTGCCATGATCGGATGGGGCTGGGTAGTATCATCCGGAGGCTGGATTCAGAAAGGCGGAGTTATCGGTGCCGCACTTGGTTTTGCAATCGGCGGAATTATGATATTTTTTGTAGGACTTACATATGCGGAGCTTACGGCAGCAATGCCACAGTGTGGCGGCGAGCATGTATTCAGCTACAGGGCGATGGGGTCGACGGGGTCATTTATATGTACATGGGCCATAGTCCTTGGATATGTCGGAGTTGCATGCTTTGAAGCGTGCGCACTTCCTACAATACTTACATATCTGTGGCCGGGATTCCTCAAGGGATATCTGTATACGATAGCAGGCTTTGATGTATACGCATCATGGCTTATAGTCGGAATTGCTGTCGCATTTGTGATAATGCTCATTAATATTATGGGAGCCAAGACAGCGGCAATATTACAGACGATATTAACATGTATCATCGGAGGTTCGGGAATTCTGTTGATAGCTGCTTCCGTAATCAATGGTTCAGTGGATAACTTAAACGGCCAGATGTTTATCGGAAGCAATACTTCTGCAAGCATAAAGGCAGTAATCGGTGTAGCGGTACTATCTCCATTCTACTTAATCGGCTTTGACGTTATCCCGCAGGCTGCTGAGGAGATTAACGTACCGCCTAAGAAGATTGGTAAAATGATGATTCTCTCAGTAGTGCTTGCAGTAGTTTTCTATGCATTTGTAATTGTTGCAGTCGGTCTTGTACTTGATGCCGACGCAATTAAGGCATCACAGGCAGGCTCGGGACTGGTTACGGCAGACGCAATGGCAGTTGCATTCAAGACACCGGTGATGGCAAAGGTAATAATTGTCGGTGGCATGTGCGGAATCGTAACTTCATGGAATTCATTCATGCTCGGAGGTTCAAGGGCAATGTACTCTATGGCTGAGTCTTATATGATTCCAAAGGTATTTGCAAAGCTTCATCCAAAGCACAAGACACCTGTTAACTCACTTATTCTTATCGGTGTGATTACAATGGCTGCACCGTTTGCAGGACGTGAGATGATGGTGTGGATATGTGATGCCGGCAATTTCGGATGCTGCCTGGCATACTGTATGGTTTCGATATCATTTCTCATTCTTCGTAAGAAGGAGCCGGATATGCCAAGACCATATAAGGTTCCTGCATACAAGTTTGTCGGAGGAATGGCAGTGCTGATGTCGGGACTTATGGTGCTTATGTATTGTATACCGGGAACAGGCGGAAGCCTTATACTTCCTGAGTGGGCAATGGTCGGTGGATGGAGCATTCTCGGAGTTGTATTTTTTGTAATATGTAAGAATAAATATAAGGATTCATTCGGTACTCTTGTCGAGCTTATATCTGATGAGGATGCTGCAACGCTCATGCCTGAATTTGACGAGCCTGAGCTTGATAAGGTAATTGATGAGGCTATAGACAGGGTGCTTGCAAGAAAATGTGCCTGAGAAATGGAGACTAATGTGAAAAATCAGAGATTTTTCACATGCAAGATTTGTGCATGCGCACAAACTTGAGATGCGCAAAAGGCAGCGCAGGAAATGGAGAATAGTGTAAAAAATACAGATTGATATCTGATTTTTTACACAGCTATTTGTGCCGCAGGCGCCACAAATAGCATTTATCGCAGAGCCAAATCTGACATTTGGCTCGCGATTCCTCCGGCACTTTGTGCCTGCGGAATGGAGAATATTATGAATGAATTTGGATTTTCAATACCACAGAATATAACAGTAGGAAGAGGAACTCTCGGTAAGCTTGGAGAGGCGGCGAAGAAGCTTGGCGGCACGCATGCATTTATAATATCAGGCCCGCATCTTGAGAAGATGGGACTTGTAGCCAGAGCAGAAGGGTATCTTGCGGATGCCGGTATTAAGGCGGATGCGTACACGGATATAGAGGCTAATCCGTCAGTGACAACAGTAGAAAAGGCAACAGAAGCTTTCAGGGCTTCAGGCGCAGACTTTATCGTGGCATTCGGGGGAGGCTCACCTATGGATGTAGCCAAGGCAGTCGGAGTCGTTGCAAAGTATGGCGGAAGTATCACTGATTATGAAGGTGCCCACAAGGTTCCGGGAAAGATTGTTCCGCTCATAGCGATTCCGACAACTGCGGGTACAGGCTCAGAGGTTACGGCATTCTCGGTAATAACCGACCACAGCAGGGATTATAAGCTTACGGTGTTCAGCTATGAACTCCTTCCGGCATATGCTATACTTGATGCACAGCTTCTTACAACGGCACCGGCAGGTGTAGCGGCTGCATGTGGAATAGATGCTTTCATACATGCGGAGGAGGCATACATATCAACTGCAGCATCGCCATTCTCAGATGCAATGGCAGAGAAGGCGATGGAGCTTATCGGCGGCAATATAAGACGTTTTGTTGCGAACAGGACTGATATAGAGGCAGCAGAGGCTATGCTTACCGGCTCACTGTTTGCGGGAATTGCATTTTCATATGCGAGACTTGGTAACGTACATGCCATGAGCCATCCGGTAAGTGCTTTCTTTGATGTCCCGCACGGAGTAGCCAATGCGGTACTGCTTCCTGTGATTGCAGAGTATAATGCACTTGCAGATCACGGCAAATATATTAAAATATATAATTATACAAGTAAGATTCCGGCGTATGTGGATGAATTTGAGCCGGAGATGTTAGCAGATGCGATAAGAGAACTCTGTGCTTCGATAGGAATTCCTAAGAACCTTACGGAAGCTGTCAATAATGCATGTAAGAATGGCGAAATAAGCCGTGAGCAGATTGAGGAGAAGATTCCGGCGATGGCAGCGGATGCCATGAAAAGCGGCAATATTGCAGTCAATCCGAGAGCATCACGCCAGAGTGATATTGAGGCTTTATATATGAAAGCATTGTGATTGCATATTAAGTAACAGACAAGGAGGATTTGCGATGGATTATCTGTCACATAATGTATCAGTCAATTTGAAAAGAATACGTCAGTCCAAGGGTATGAGCCTTGATCAGGTGGCTGAGCAGACAGGTGTAAGCAAGAGTATGCTTGCCCAGATTGAGAAGGGGACAGCTAATCCGTCGCTTGGTGTCCTCGGCAAGATAACGAGCGGACTCAGAATAGAATTTCAGGAGCTGATAGACCCGCCGAGAATAGACAACTGCCTTGTGTCTCCTGAGGAGATAATCCCGACCAAGGAGATGCTGGGACAGTATAAGGTGTGGACATGCTTCCCGTATGAGGACTCCCAGTCTGTCGAGGTGTACAGAATAGATGTTGAGCCGGGCGGAACATATACAAGCGGAAGCCACGGTGAGAAGACAAGGGAATACATAGCCGTTACGGACGGAGTTATTACGATAGAGTGCAACGGACATACCGAGCGGGTAAGCAAGGGACAGGTATATAAGTTTGAGACAGATCAGGCGCATGTATACCGCAATGACGGAGATAAGCCGGTAAGCTGTATGTGTTTTTTCCTTGATTACAGTAATATAAGATAAAACGCACAGCCATGCTGCCTGCATCGGGGCAGATAAAAAGGTCTTTCATCCAGTTATGAGTAAACTCATGTGGGTGAAAGACCTTTTGACTCCGGCATTATTTTAAATATTCATAAAGCGAATTGGAAAGCTGTTTTATATTCTTACCGCTGGTGTTGATTAACAGGTCATAATAGCTTTTATCGCCCCACTTCTGCTGGCTGCAGAATTCACAATACTGCGCACGTGAGCGGTCAACATCCTTCATCTTCTTACGGAGTTCTTTTTCAGTGAGGTGTTCGCCGGGTTCACTTCTTTCCATACATCTCTTAAGCTTGCTTTCAGTATCGGCATATACAAATATACGGAAAGGATTCATCTCACGCAGCACATAGTCTGCACAGCGTCCGACGATGATGCAGTCTGACTTCTCGGCAAGTTCGGTAAGAAGCTTGTACTGCTCAGAAAGAACTGACATATTCTGCTGGAATACAGGGTCAGGAGTAACAAGAAGACTCTGGCCTACATGGATTGGAAATGATATAAGAGGGCGCTTCTCAGATACCTGATGCACATACTCTTCAGATAACTGTGTTCGCTTGGAAATCTCAGTTATAATCTCCTTATCATAGTAAGCAATTCCTAATTTTTCTGAAAGGCGGCGGCCAAGTTCACGTCCTCCGCTTCCAAATTCACGTCCGATAGTAATAATACGATTCATCCATGGCTCCTTTCAAGGCTGGAGGATTACGCATGCTTAAAATGCCCCGTCACATACGTCACAGCTTTTCTTACATAATACACCATAAAGACAAGACTTTCCATAATTATCATGTATTTGATTACAAACTGCATGGCAGTCTTCTTAATACAAATTTAATACCGGACACAAGACATTAATGCACATTTTATGCTGTATATGTAATAATAGATGAAGTTTATGAAAGAGAGGCACTGTTATATGCGTCATTTGACAAAGCATTTTTCATCAGCGCAGATTATAATCATAGGGTTTGCAGGAGTTGTTCTTCTTGGAAGTCTGCTGCTTATGCTGCCGTTTGCAACAAGGGACGGGCAGGGAGCCGGTTTTGCGGATGCACTGTTTACGGCAACTTCGGCAGTATGTGTTACGGGACTTATAGTCAGGGATACGGCAACTTACTGGTCAGAGTTCGGACAGGCGGTAATACTTGCGCTTATACAGATAGGAGGAATGGGAGTTATAACGGTAGCTGTCGCAGTTACTCTTATATCAGGAAAAAAGATAAGTCTTAAGCAGAGGAGTACAATGCAGGACGCAATATCGGCACCGCAGGTCGGAGGTATTGTGCGGCTTACCGGATTTATTGTAAAGGCTTCGGCCGCAATAGAGATTATAGCTGCATTGATTATGACACCATGTTTTGTCAGGGAATTTGGAATGGCAAAAGGCTTATGGTATGGTATATTCCATTCGGTATCAGCTTTCTGCAATGCGGGGTTTGACCTTATGGGAGTGCGGGAACAGTTCTCGTCGATAACGTATTATGTGGATAATCCGATAGTTAATATAACAGTGATACTGCTGATAATCGTCGGAGGTATAGGCTTTATTACGTGGGAAGATATAAAGAATAACAGACTGCATTTTGCATCATACAGGATGCAGAGCAAGGTCATACTTGTGGCAACGGCGTTATTGATTTTTATTCCGTCAGTATATTTCTTCTTTTGCGAATTCACGGACGGCTCAGTATGGCATCGTGTAATAAGTTCTGTTTTTCAGTCTGTGACGACAAGAACTGCAGGATTTAATACAGTAGATCTTACATCACTTAGTGATGATGGAGTGGCAGTGATGATCATACTCATGCTGACAGGGGGAGCACCGGGATCTACGGCTGGAGGCATGAAGATAACAACGCTTGCTGTTCTTGCAGGCACTATGATTTCCGTATTTGCAAGAAGAGAACACACACATTTCTTTGCCAGAAGGATTGATTCTGATATAATAAGAAATGCGGTGGCGGTATTTATGATGTACATAATATTATTTCTGCTTGGGGGACTTATAATAAGCAGAGTTGAAGCAATACCGCTTCTGACGTGCCTGTTTGAGACTGCGTCAGCGGTTGGAACGGTAGGACTTACGCTTGGCATCACGCCGGGGCTTGGGATGCTTTCAAGAACGATACTTGTGCTGCTTATGTATATCGGACGCGTCGGAGGGCTTACGCTTATCTTTGCAGCGGTTTCACCGAGAAAAGGAAATACGGCGAGACTTCCACAGGAAAAAATGACAGTAGGTTAAGGAGGCAGAATATGAAATCGGTATTATTGATAGGATTGGGAAGATTTGGAAGACACATTGCAAAAAAGCTTAATGAGATGGATCATCAGGTGATGGCAGTAGACCGTGACGAGGAGAGGGTGAATGACGTAATCTCATATGTTACTAATGCACAGATTGGCGACAGCACAAATGAGCAGTTTTTATCATCACTCGGAATACGTAATTTTGATACATGCATAGTAGCAATCGGAGATGATTTCCAGAATTCGCTGGAGACAGCATCACTTCTTAAAGAACTTGGGGCAAAAAAGGTAATTGCAAGGGCAGCAACGGATGTGCAGGAAAAGTTTCTGCTTCGTAATGGGGCAGATGAGGTTGTATATCCCGAGAAGCAGCTTGCATCATGGACTGCAATACGATGTACATCTGATATGATACTTGATTATACGGAGCTTGATGACGGATATTCTATATTTGAAATAGAAACACCTGAGAGCTGGATAAATAAGACTATAGTTGAAATTAATATCCGCAGGAAATACAATATAAATGTTCTTGCAATACGTGGAAACGGAAAACTTAATATGAATATTAATCCGGATACGCGTTTTATGGAAGGAAATTCAGTGCTTATACTGGGACAGCAGAAAGATGTTCAGAAATGTTTAAAAATATAATAAAAAGCATAGCAATACTTGCCGGGGCAACAGCTCTGGGAATGGTATTTTACAGAATCGGATTTTCAAGTGCCAATATAATCATGGTATACATACTGGGTGTGCTTATCACTTCTATAGCAACATCACACAGAGTTTACAGCCTTATATCTTCAATAGCCAGTGTATTTGTATTTAACTATCTTTTTACAGCACCGAGGTTCTCGCTGTCGGCATATGAGACAGGTTATACGGTAACGTTTGTTGTAATGTTTATTACGGCATATGTCTCCGGAACATTCTCATTAAGGTACAAAGAGCAGGCCAGACAATCTGAGAAGCTTGCAGATACTACACGTATACTGTTTGATACTGATAAGCTGCTTACGGCTGCAAAGGGCAGGGATGCAATAATAAAAGCGGCGGCCGGGCAGATAAGCAGGCTGCTTGAAAGGAACATAGTAATATATCTTAATGTTGACGGAAAGCTTTCAGAACCATACATGCTTAATGTATCGGACAGCAGCTGTGCCGGTAATGCCGGAGTGATGGATGAGAAAAATGTGGCCGAGTGGGTTCTTGCTAATAACCATTATGCCGGAGCTTCGACAGACAGATTTGCAGATTCTGTGTATGTATATTATGCGGTGAGGGTTAATGACAGAGTATATGGAGTTATAGGCATAGAGGCAAAGGACAAAATACTCGACAGTTCTTCACAGAGCATATTGTTATCAATCCTTGGTGAGTGCGCACTTGCACTTGAAAATGAGAAAAACCAGAGAGATAAGGAAGAAGCGGCAATCCTTGCAGAGAGCGAGCAGCTCAGGGCAAACCTGCTCAGATCGATATCACATGACCTGAGGACGCCGCTGACAACTATAGCCGGCAATGCCAGCAGCCTTTTAAGTAACGGAAAAAGCTTTGATGAACAGACAAGATATCAGATATATCAGGATATTTATAATGATTCCGTGTGGCTTAATAATCTCGTTGAGAATCTGCTTTATGCAACAAGGATAGAAGAGGGAAGAATGGTACTTAATACATCAACGGAGCTTCTCGCAGATGTTATTGATGACGCAGTAAGACATGTGAAGCAGCATTCCGGTGAGCACAGTATTTTTGTTGAGAGCGATGATGAGTACATACTTGTGACAGCCGATGCAAGACTTATTGTTCAGGTAATAATTAATATAGTTGATAATGCGGTAAGGTATACACCGCCGGGTTCTCATATAACGATACGTTCCTGCAGGGAGAATAATATGGCTGTGGTGTACATTGAGGACAATGGCAATGGTATATCTGATGAAGATAAAGAGCATGTTTTTGACAAGTTTTACAGTGGAACCAACAGGATTGCAGACAATCGCAGAAGTATAGGACTGGGATTGTATTTGTGCAAAGCGATTATTGAGGCACATGGAGGAACAATAACGGTAAGGGATAATAATCCTGCCGGTGCGGTGTTTGTATTTACATTGCCACTTGCTGACAATGCGTTTTAAAAGGCTGTTGTTACATTTTAGAGGAATTCGGAGGAAACAATTATGAGCAGAGCCAATATAATGGTTGCAGAGGATGACGGACCTGTAAGAAATCTTATAACCGTGACGCTTAAAGCGCATGATTACGGCTATGTAACAGCCACTACCGGGGAAGGTGCAATAAATACTGCCGCATCTGTCAATCCTGATATTATTCTTCTTGATCTGGGGCTTCCCGATATAGATGGTGTTGAAGTTATAGAGCGTATAAGAACCTGGTCTAACGTGCCGATTATAGTTGTAAGTGCAAGAAGTGAGGATAGTGACAAGATAGACGCGCTTGATGCGGGCGCAGATGATTATCTGACAAAGCCGTTTTCTGTTGAGGAACTGCTTGCCAGACTGCGGGTTATCGAAAGAAGGCTGGCACTTATGCAGAGCAGTTCGCTTACAGGAGCCGTATATGAGAATGGCGGGCTTGTGATTAATTATGCACAGCAGTGCGCATATCTTAACGATACAGAGCTGCATCTTACACCAATAGAGTATAAATTATTGTGTCTTCTCGCACATAATACGGGAAAAGTCCTGACCCATAAATATATACTTCAGAACGTCTGGGGGAGCAATCTTGAGAGCGACATGGGCTCTCTGCGGGTATTTATGGCAATGCTCCGTAAAAAACTGAATTCGGGTCAGAACTCTCCTCAATATATACAGACACATGTGGGTATAGGTTACAGAATGCAGAAGGTTGACTAAAGCTGCATGTCTGTAAGCCTGTAAGCCGTATCGTACTATACCATCACCCGATTCCGCCAAGCAGTATTCCGAGTATAAGAACGAGTATGCATACCGGGCAGTAGATATATCTGCATACCGGAAGGAATGCCTTTGTGAATGTCCGGCTGCGGCCTGTATTTATCTGTGATTCAACATATTGCTTACTGCATACCCAGAAGAACATGATTCCGGCAAGACCTGCACCCAGAGGGCAGATGTAGATTGAGAGAACATCCATCCAGTCAGATACTATGCCCTGAATACATATTGATACGATAAGAGCTATTACAGCTATGATACCACAGGAGGCCTTGCGTCCGAGGTGAAGCTTTTCCTGAATTGTCGCAATCGGTGCTTCGTATAAATTGATTAACGAAGACAGACCGGCTGAGAAGACGGCAACAAAGAAAATTACTGCTATGATATATCCGCCCGGCATTGACTTGAATAATGCGGGAAGATATATGAACATAAGTCCGGGACCGCCCTGATTAAGCTGTGCTCCGGTTGTAGCCATTGCAGGGATTATTACAAGTGCCGCAAGGAGCGCTGCGATTGTATCAAACAATGCAACTCTTCCGGCAGCAGCAGGTATATCATCATTGTCGGGAAGGTATGAGCCGTATATCAGCGTGCCGTTACCTGCGACCGACAGTGAGAAGAACGCCTGACCAAGAGCAAATATCCAGGTTGATGGGTCAGCCAGAGCCTTAGGGTCAACACGGAATATGTATCTGTAGCCGTCTATGGCACCCGGCTGGAATGCAACATATATGCCGAGAATTGCAAAAAGTATAAAGAATACCGGCATCATCACTTTGTTGGCTTTCTCAATGCCGCGCCCTATTCCGAACATAAGGATTACAATTCCGATTACAAGAGCGGCAATCTGCCATGTATTGTTGCCAAAGGCGCTTGCCATTGAACCGAAACGTGCACTGAATTCTCCGGCATCTGAAGGCGCGAGAGCGGTACCTGTGAATGCACCGACCATATATTTGAGAATCCAGCCCATGACGACAGTATATCCGATTGCCATGGCAAGAGCACCCGCTACAGGTATGTAGCCGAGCAGTTCACCAAGCTTCTTTCTGCCTTTTGTGCCGCATGCATATCCAAATGCGTCAACAGGACCCGACCTCGTGGCACGTCCGAAGCTCATCTCGCCGATTACGCCGGTGAAGCCTATAAGTGCAACAAATATAAAATACGGAATCAGATATGAGCCGCCGCCGTATATGGATACTCTTGTCGGAAACATCCATATATTGCCCATTCCGACTGCTGAGCCAATACATGCGAGGATAAAGCCCCACCTGTTATTAAAAGAATCACGTTTGTTCATTGTAAAATCCCCCTATATCCTGCCGGAGCATTGCATGACAGCTCCGGAACATAATATATTTAATATACATGAATATTATTCTTATGTAAACGATTTAATATTGATGATATTGTAAATGTATGGCATAATTACAAAAAAACAATCACAAAAAGCAGGAGGACATAATAATGTCAGAGATTCACAGCATAGATGCAGAAGATGATCAGTTTGCATACCGTTACGACACACAGCTTTTGATTGACCGCCGCGATGAGGATCTTGATGAGGATGCAATAGCTGACTATATAACAGAGCATTTTGAAGGCAACAGCCTTATAGCAGCAGGAGACGAGGATCTCGTCAAGATTCATTTCCATACCAACGAACCTTGGAAGATTCTTGAATACTGCAATACTGTAGGCGAGATATATGACATTGTTGTTGAGGATATGATTCGTCAGTCAGCAGGAATGCAGGGCTGATTGCCGGCAAGAGCGCATACGGAAAAAATTGTCGAAATAATTAATTATTTGTGATAATGTAGTGAGCAGATGGTAATTAGCATCTGCTCATTTTTATATGCAGGATTTGTGCCTGCGCACAAACCTGGTATGCCCTGAAAAACGGGCAGGAATGGAGACTGATATGGTTTATTTTGTTGGGGCGGGAAGCGGAGCTGTGGACCTGATTACTGTACGCGGAATGCGGCTTCTGCAGAAAGCGGATGTAATAATATATGCGGGCTCGCTTGTGAATCCGGAACTTCTTGAGTATGCTGACGGTAATTGCAGAATATATGACAGTGCGAAGATGACGCTGGATGAAGTGATAGAAGTTATTGAGGGTGCAGAATGTGAGGGGCTTATGACAGTACGTCTGCATACGGGGGAACCGAGCATATATGGCGCGGTGCGTGAGCAGATGGATATTCTGGATGAAAAAGGCATAAGTTACGAAAGCTGTCCCGGAGTAAGTGCGTGCTTTGGTGCAGCATCATCGCTCAATATGGAGTATACGCTGCCCGGAGTGTCACAGTCTCTTATCATAACGAGAATGGCGGGGAGAACCGGAGGTGTACCGGAGACGGAGAGTATTGAGAGTTTTGCGGCGCATAAGGCATCAATGGCAATATATCTTAGCACGGGAATGCTGGATGAACTGACAGAGAGACTTATAACAGGAGGATATACGTCTGATACGCCGGCGGCTCTTGTGTATAAGGCAACGTGGAAAGATGAGCAGGCATATGTATGCACGATTGGAAGTCTCGCTGATACGGCAGGAAAATACAATATAACGAAGACAGCACTTGTTATTGTCGGCGAAGCTGTTACACACCGTAATTACATGAAGTCAAGGCTCTATGCACCTGATTTTGAGACGGAGTTCAGAAAAGCAAAAATGCATCGGGAGACAGAAGAATGATAGCTTATGTGACATGGTTTACAGAGCAGGGAAGGCATATTGCTGATAAAATATCAGGAATGCCATTACACATAACATATGGACAGTGCTGTGAAAGCTATGGCGGGCGTATTGTGCCGGGCAGACTTGCAATAAGGGCGCGAGAAGGGCGCACAATGCACGAATGGCTTTCGGAGGCATTTGCAAAGGGGCTTCCTGTAATAATCATAGGTGCCGCAGGGATTGCGGTGCGCACAATAGCACCGTTTGTGACAAACAAGATTGCGGACAGCCCTGTCATAGTAATAGATGATGCGGGAAGATACGTGATTCCGGTGCTTGCCGGACATCTTGGAGGTGCCAATGAGCTGGCTTCCAATATTGCAGCCCGGCTCACAGATACAGACTGCAAAGCACAGCCTGTAATTACAACATCAACAGATGTTAATAATGCATTTGCAATAGATGTATTTGCAAGACGTAACGGCCTGAGAGTATGCAATGCGGACGGAATACGAAAGGTATCCGGAAGGGCTGTCAGCGGCAGTACTATAATAATAGCAATTGACAGACAAAGTGGTGGATGCATGGAAGAGTGTACTATTGAGGATAGTGCAGAAAACGGCGGCGCAGTTATTCCGGACATGGTCAGGATTACAGACTGGGAGAAAGGAAGCTCTGCCGGTCATGTGGATGTCCTGATTACCAATGATGCAGATGAGAAAAAGGCCAGCCTGTATAAGCAGAAAGCCGGCCTGATACTTGCACCTAAGACAGATGTGCTTGGAATCGGATGTAAGAAGAACAAAGAATATGATGACATACGGCGCAGAATTGAAGAAGCCTGTGCTGTGGGGCTTATCAGAGAGGATAACATCTGTGCACTGGCTTCTATAGATATAAAAGCTGATGAAGCCGGGCTGCTGGAGGCTGCGCAGGTAATGAGGGTGCCTTTTGTTGTATTTACGGCGGAAGAACTCAGAAAAGTGCCGGGAGATTACACTCCGTCGCAATTCGTTGAGAATACCACGGGGGTTGATAATGTGTGTGAGCGTGCTGCAGTTGCCGCATCAGGCGGAGGCAGGCTGGCAGTAAGGAAGCAGGCGGGTGATGGAATAACACTGGCAGTGGCAAAAAGAAGAAACATTAAGCTGGTGTTCTGAGATTTGTGCCTGCAGAATGGAGTATAGTGTGAAAAATCTCTGATTTTTCACACGCAAGATTTGTGCTTACGCACAAACTTGATATGCGCAAAATTCAGCGCGGGAATGGAGTATATTATGAATAATATATATGTTGTCGGGATGGGACCCGGAGAAGAATCAATGATGACACAACAGGCGATAGATGCGCTTGAGGCAAGCGATGTTATTATAGGATATACTGTATATCTTAATCTGCTGGGAGAGCGCTTTGCGGATAAAGAGCTGCTCTCAACACCTATGAAAAAGGAACGTGAGCGCTGCATCATGTGCTTTGAAAAGGCTCACGAAGGGAAAAAAGTTGCAATGATATGCAGCGGTGATGCAGGGGTATATGGGATGGCATCACTTATGCTTGAGCTTGGAAAGAATTATCCTGACTGTGATATAACGGTAATACCCGGAATTACGGCAGCAAGCAGCGGGGCAGCCGTACTTGGTGCACCGATTAACCATGATTTCTGTGTGATAAGCTTAAGCGACCTGCTTACGCCGTGGGAGCTCATAGAGAGGCGTCTTGCGGCTGCGGCAAGAGGAGACTTTGCAATTGTACTGTACAATCCTTCAAGTCACAAGCGTGCGGATTATCTCAAACGCGCCTGCACAATCCTGATGGAACATGGAGTGACGGCTGACAGGGCATGCGGCTATGTGGAGAATATAGGACGGGAGAATACAAAAGCCGTGACACTTACGCTCGGAGAGCTTAAGAATACATCTGTAAATATGTTCACAACTGTATTTATCGGCAACTCGCAGTCAGAGATAATTGACGGCAGGCTGGTAACAAAAAGAGGCTACGACATAGAAGGAATACACAATAATATCAGTAGTGATAAGCAGCAGTAAGGGGATTGATAATGGCTAAGGTTTTGATATATTCAGGAACAACGGAAGGACGCATGCTTGCACAGCAGTTGGCGCAGGCAGGCATAGAATGTGATGTACATGTGGCAACTGAGTACGGACAGATAGTAATGCCGCAGCTTGATAGGGTTAATGTGCATGTTGGAAGACTTGATGCCAATGAGATGTATGAGGCGGCACGCAATGGTTATGCAGCAGTTGTTGATGCCACACATCCGTTTGCAACAGAAGTATCTGCCAATATACGCAAAAGCCTTGAGACGCTGGATGTACCGTATATAAGGCTTGCAAGAAAAATGGATATCGTTACGGATACGGCGCAGGAGAATGAAAGCGGTAATACAGGCAATCGTAACAGCGGTAACGGCCATGTCAGATATTTTTCGGATTATGAAAGCTGTGCCGCTGCACTTGAGTCCACAGATGGCAATATCCTTCTGACAACTGGAAGCAAGGAGCTTGGAATATTCTGCAATGACGGAAAGCTTTGTGAGAGGCTCTATGTGCGTGTGCTTCCGGGACAGGACAATATTGCGCTCTGCGAGGCGGCGGGAATAAGGGGAAAGCAGATAATTGCAATGCAGGGACCGTTTTCTACGGAGATGAATACTGCTCTGATTAACCAGTTTTCAATAAAGTACATCGTTACAAAGGCAAGCGGCGAACACAGTGGTTTTGCAGAGAAGCTTGAGGCGGCTCGCAATTGCGGAATTGAAGCATTTGTTATAGGAATGCAGGCAGAGGATAAGGGGTTATCTTATGATGAGGTGCTTAAGCGTATCTTGAGAATATGCAATGCTAAGATAAAGTCAGACGAGACAGTAAGGATATCGCTGATTGGAATTGGCGTGAGTGGGAGAACGCTCACCGGGGATGCACAAGAAGCACTTAACAATGCAGGACTGGTATTCGGTGCCGGCCGCATGATTGACAGTGCATCTGCGTATATCGGGAGAGGTGCGGCATGTTATCCGTATTATATGGCAAAGGATATCATTCCGGTGATAAAAAGATATGAAAATGATACGGCTGGCATGCTTACGGCAGGAGGCAATATGTCCGGAAGCCTTAATGCGGCGGTACTGTTTTCCGGAGATACAGGCTTTTACAGCGGGGCTGCAAAGCTTAAGGAAGCATTGGAAGCGGAAGGTTACACACGGGTTACGATATATCCGGGTATCTCATCGGTTTCATATCTGGCAGCAGCAACGGGGAATGCATGGCAGAACGCAAAGCTCTTAAGCATACACGGCATGAGTGATAAACGAAAGGCAGAGGCACTTGTAAAGGATGCGGTGCGCTGCAATGAAATGACATTTGTGCTTGTGTCGGGAAGGGATGATGTGCAGAGAGTCAGTGCGTGGGTGAGTGATATTAAAGCCGGATGTTCGGGAGATTCCGTGATGGGTTCCATCCGCATAATTGCCGGATATAATCTGGGATATGATGATGAGAAGATAACGGAGCCTGCAACAAGCGGGGATATCGCAGGGCAGAACGGACTGTATACATTGCTGATACTTAATGACAGGCCTGAAAGGAAAAGGCTTGTGCCGGGAATAAGTGATGAGGAATTCAGGCGTGATATGAAAGTGCCGATGACAAAAAAAGAAATCAGAGTGGCGGCAATAAGCAGCCTTGAGATAAGAAGCGGCGCGGTTGTATATGATATCGGAAGCGGAACCGGTTCAATAGCGGTTGAGTGTGCGATGCTTTCTCCTGATATAAAGGTATACGCGTTTGAATGCAATGAAAAGGCACAGAAGCTTCTGCGGGAGAATATAGGGCAGTTTGGAACTGCCAATGTATATCCTGTTGACGGTATGGCACCTGAAGTGCTTGATACAGAAGGTCTTGAACCGCCTACGAATGTATTTATCGGGGGAAGCAAAGGGCAGCTTGAGGCTATTGTAAAGAAGGTATGGAAGCTGAATCCTGAAGCTGTGATAGTGATAAGCGCGGTAACTCTTGAGACACTTGCACGTATTACGGGGCTTGCCGAAAAGAGTACTGATGACGGGCACAATGTACGGTGCGAAGTAGTACAGATGCAGGTTAATCAGGTAAGGCAGGCAGGAAGCTATCATATGATGCAGGGAACCAATCCGGTATTCCTGTGTGTATTGAAAAGAGTATAAGAGAGGAAAACATAAAGACATGCGGCAGGGAATTGTTATAGTAAGCTTTGGAACTACATATTCGGGAACCAGGCATAAGAATATTGAGGCCATAACGCGTCAGGTAAGAGCTGTATATCCTGATGCGGTTATTGCAGAGGCAGTTTCAAGTACAATAGTAAGAAAAGCTATGAAGCAGAGGGAGTGTATTGACGCACTTGGCACGAAGGACGCACTTGAGTATATGAAATCTCAGGGGGTTACACATGTTGCCGTGCTTCCGACACATGTACTTGACGGCATAGAGAACAACCGCATGAAGGAGAATATCGCAAAATACGAATCTGAGTTTGAGTCGGTTAAGGCAGCAGATGCACTTCTTGCACGCGATGAGGATTATGTGAATATTGCAAAAGCATTGTGGGAATCCCTCAAGGATGAAGTGGGCAGCAGGACTCTTGTGCTTATGGGACATGGAACTGAACATGCAGCGGATTCGGATTATGCACGCATAGAAAATGTGCTCCGCGAATATTCGCACCATAATATATATATAGCTACTGTGGAAGGAAGCGTGACTATTGAAGATGTAATTGCGCGCATGAATGCGGATAAGGCGGATAAACATGTGGTTGTGACGCCGTTTATGCTGGTAGCGGGTGACCATGCCAATAACGATATGGCAGGAGAGAAGGATTCATTTGCAAGTAATCTTACTGATGCAGGATATGATGTAGAGTGCATTATAAGAGGAATAGGAGAATATCCGGCAGTACGCGAGGTATATATGGAGCATCTGCGCAGGGTAACAGATAAGCTGTTTGCTGCCGGAAACGGCGAAGCGAAGAGAAACGGAACTCTGTATGGCATAGGCGTTGGACCGGGTAATCCACAGCTTATGACGCTTGAAGCACTTAATATAATGAAAATGTGCGATATCATAATACTTCCTGCGGTCTCGGCAGATGAATGCCATGCATACCGTATAGTCGAGCAGGTATATGATAATATTAAAAATAAGCCGCTTGTATGTATGCCGTTTCCGATGATAAAGGACGAAAAAAAGCTTGAGCATGCACACATACGCATTTATGAGACAATAAAGGATTATCTTGCACATGGAAAAAATGTAGGTATGCTTACAATTGGAGACCCGGGAATATATTCGACATATATGTACATGCATAGACGTGCAGCTGAGGACGACTACAATGCACATATTATAAGCGGAGTTCCATCATTCTGTGCTGTTGCGGCAAGACTGGGAATGGCGCTCGGAGAGAAGAATCAGGAGATTCATATTATCCCTGCATCATATGATGTAAAAGAGTCATTGCAGTACAGCGGAACCTGCGTATACATGAAGTCGGGCAGAAGACTTAAGGAGCTTACGGATGCACTTGCAGAGCAGAAGGCAGGCGGAAGAGCTTTTGAGGTGTGTGCCGTGTCTGACTGCGGCATGCCGTCAGAGAAGATATACAGAGGGCTGGAAGAAGCGATGCGTGCAGAAGGTTACCTTACAACGGTAATCGTGAAATATTCGGATTGAGATTATGTATGGCGATATGCATACGGCGGGCGTCTATCCGCAGGCGGCCTCCGGCGCGCCCTGGTCAGCCGCAACGATGCAGGTCATGGGCGACCCCATCAGCGATCTGTGCGAGAACCTTGCGGCCGAGCAGAAGGCCCGCTCAACCTATGACAACATTCTGCGCCTGTCGGACGATCCGGATGTGAACGACGTCATCCGGTTCCTGCGCGAACGCGAGATTGTCCACTTCCAGCGCTTCGGCGAGGCGGTGCAGCTGCTGCGCGAGAAGCTGGACGAAAAGAATGTC
>ERZ780177.86-NODE-86-length-91206-cov-15.440335_pt1 | contig 91206 bp, 65 predicted proteins | sample MGYA00510973_ERZ780177 | MGnify/ENA primary metagenome ERZ780177 (study PRJEB29588, sample SAMEA2144396) | human gut metagenome | biome: human gut; feature: human-associated habitat; material: faeces | place: Denmark | collected 2008/2010 ...
AGCGTCCCTGCCAGTAACTTTGCGCGTCCGCAGACGCGCCCCCAAGCTGCTCTTTTCCTCAAGATTCCAAATCATTTCATGACAATTGAAACCCCATACAGGGCATTTGCGCACCCTGTATGGGGTTTTAATATATAGCCGGATTACCTTCTGCGCTTCGGGCGGTGCGTTCCAATCAGCAGGAACGCCATCACGCCTGCCGCAATGCCGCCATACAGCTTGAGCTCGTGGCTCCAGCCGTATCCGGCAATCACCGCTTTCGCCTGCAGGCGCTGACCGAAGTTCAGCTCCTTCCCCAGCAAATCAGACAGCGAGACATGCCCTAATCCCGGCAAATCAACGCCGCCATCAATCAGGGCATTCAGCGAGAAGTTAAATTCACCGACACCGGGCAGGTTGCCATCCACATGAATCGCCATCGCGTCCTTCACCGTGTCAGGGTCAATGTCGTGACCCACGGCAGTGCGGAAAACGGGGTTCAGCACGCGGTAGTAGTCGCTCGTTTCAAACGTATCAGCGGCATAGAAGCCCAGCGCACACGCCAGCACACCCAGAATCAGGATAAGCGCAAATAGTTTTCTCATTTGCTTTAGGCAATACCGCACAAATGAGTTGGTGCGATGGCGAATGCATTTTTTGTAAGATGCGATTGCAGAAATCGAAGGTTTACTGGAGGTAAATCGAGATTTCTGCAAGAAGCAGATGGCAGAAAAGGCATCGCCAGCGCTGCCAACGAATTGTGCGGTAGTGCCTTTATTCCTTACCTGTTGGGCATGTTATAGCGGGACATGAAGTCCTTCTTGATGGCTTCCAGTTTCGCCTGATCCTGCGCGCGCTGCGTGCGGGCGCTCTCCTGAATCTTCTTCGTTTCGTCCAGCCCCGTCATAATGGTGCGCCAAGTGGTTTCCAGCGTATCCGCCTTGATAGAACTGCCAGCGGCAAGGCGCGTGGTGATTTTCGCCTGCTCCACCGTGTTGCGGGCGTTCTTCAGCAGCATTTCGTTCGTCCGCTCATCCAGTGCGGAAATAGCATCCGCCTGAATCTTCTGCCGCTTGAGCATAATCGCCTGCGCAAGCGCCTGCTTAAAGACAGGCAGCGTGACGATAAACGCCGAGTTAATCTTGCGGACAAGGTTCATGTTGCTGAACTGAATCGTCTTAATCATGGGGATGGACTGCAAAGCGACGCTCTCCGCCGTGCGCAGGTCCTGCGTGCGCTGCTCCAGCATCGCCAGCGCCTGCTGAAGCGACTGCAATTCAAACGTGATGGACTGGTCGCCCGTTGCTTCCATCTGCTGCTGAAGCTGGGTCATGTAGTTCTGAATTTCCTGACAGCCCTGATCGCCCGCGACAATGTACTTCTCCAGCTCATGGAAGTAGCCCACGTTGGCTTGGAACATCGTCTCCAGCTTTTGATTCGACTGCTTGATTTCCCCTTCATACTGCTTCAGCTGGACGTAGATTTTGTCCACCTCGTTGCCCATCGTGTTGTACTTCGCCAGAATCTTGTCCAGCTGCTTGCGCAGGTTTCCGAACAGCTTGCCAAACAGCGACGGGTTGTCACGAATCTCGTTGATATCAAACTGATCCATGATTTTCGCCAGCGAATTGAGCATCTTGCTGGATTCATCCAGCTGGCTCATGTTCATGCTGCGCAGGACAACATCCGATGCCTTGGAGATTTCTTCCGCCGAGTGGTTGCCGAAGGTAACAATCGTGTTCAAGTCGTTGACGTCGATGCCGGCGGTCAGCGACTCGATTTCAGGCGAATGCGCAAGCTGCTTCTGCGTCGCCTGCTGATCCGCAATGATGTCATAGGGCTGCACTTCCATCAGCGCCGTTTCCGGCTTGGCAGCGACGGCCGTGGTCGGTGCGCCTGCGGGACGGTTGAAATTCATTGCCATTGTCAGTTACCTCTTTTCAGTATGTTTTCAAGCCACGAACGTTTGACTGGGGTCAGTGCGTTAAAATCCGGCACTTGCAAATCGTAGACGTATTCGCCGATTTGGTGCTCCACCGGATAATTCCCATTGAGGTAGCGCTCAATCGTCTGATACCCGGTCGGGACAAAGAGCGCAATGTCAAAGCCCACCAGATTTAGGAATGTCATCAGGATTGCATCCTCCAGCGAACACGGCTGTTCGCCTGTACACAGCACCACCATCTTGGGATTCTTCTTCGTAAAATCGAAACTTTGCAGCCGCCGGACGATATCGCGGTTCATGTTCAGCACCGTCGCCAGCACCGTGTATTCCGTGCCGTTGGCAAACGTGCCTTTGATTATCCGCTCATCCAGCATCAGCTGCACCTTGTCAAACATATGCTCCTGCAGTTCTTCGCGCAGCAGAGCAAACGGGTATTGGCGGTCTGCCTTGATTTCCTCGCGCTTCAGCCTGCCGTTCCGCAGCGTTTTCACCGCCAGCGGCTGAAACTGGTTGGCTGCGCCGGTTACAACATAGGGCAGCGAGGGAATCAGCATCGTGTCATCTCCCAGCAGAAGTTTGATTTTCTGCCAGTATGCCTCCACCTTGCCATCCTCCACGCCGGAAACCTTTGCATACACCACGGGCATGTTGACCACTTGATTCACCGTGCTGAAATTCGCACGGTATTTGAGTTCCTGACTCCAGAGGATGAACACCTCGTCGTAGGTGGTTTGCAGCGTAATCGCGTCCGCCCGCGAGAACTGCCGATTGCGGTAAATGCCCGAATCGGTGTAGAGAATCGACGTTAAGTCCTGCTCGGCGTTCGATGCCATTGTGCGCATCTGCACGCTGCCGCCGTCACGCGGGAATTTCGGCACGGGCATGGAGTCCTTGCCCGTCAGTTCCAGCAGCTGGTCGCTCTGCACGGTGCACGGGCGGCTCAAATCGCACGCGAGAATCAGAATGTCCACAGGGAGCTGGGCAAGGTACTGCACAAACAGCGCGTCATGCTGATTTCTGCACCCGCCCATCAGCACAAAGCACGGAATTTCGCTGCCCTTGTAGCCCTGAAACAGCGCCGCCTGATACTGCCGAATCCAGCAAAGCAGATACACGGCGGAAATCAGGAGGCGATTCAGGTTCGGTTCGGCTTTTGCCGCCGCCATCATCGTCCGGACGAACGCCTGCTGCATCAGCCGCTGCAGCTCCACATTCGCACACGCGGGCAGATTCCCGGCAATGTCGATTATCAGCTCCTCCTGCGAGCGGTACGGGTGACGGCGGACTTGCGCCGCTTCCTCCGGGCCGGGCAGGGATAATCCGTCGTCAACAATGGCGATTCTGCGTCCCGTGCTGCGGTACTTCTGGTAGAACTGGAACAGGTCGCTGATGTACGTCTGCTTATCCGGCACGCCTTTTAAGCGGATGAACGCATGGTAGAACAGGCGGAAGTCGTCGCCGCGTTCCGCAATGGGGGTCAGGATTTCCTCATAGGATGCTTCCTTCATCCACGCATTCGTGCACGCCATCCGCGACGGCTTCGGGAAGTATGTTTCGGGGTCGCGCCGCTGCGGCACAGCGGGTGGCGTTGTCCGCATCGGCTGGTTCGGTGCTATCGCCGGACGCGGCACAGCAGGGGCCGGCTGGCGCATCGGCTGCGCGGATGGCACCGGGCGCGGCGCAGGCTGCGACGGCGGGCGCATATTTCCCGCCGCTGCCGCCGCCATTTCCTTGCGGAACTGCTTGAGTGTGAAATCCTTCGCGAAGGGCATCCCCTGCACAATCAGCAGCTGCGACCATGCCGAGGCTGCATCCTGCTTCAAGTACGCCGCGTCGCCCTGCGGCTCCAGCAGCAGTATGTCCGTCCCCATCATCGACAAAATGCGCAGGAGAATCAGCTCATGCGCCGTAACCGCATTGCATTCGTAGAGAATACGGGGCGGATTGTCGTCGCCCAGAAAGGGCATCAGGCGCTCGAATTTGTAGTACAGCCAGCACATCACCTTCATGTAGATGTTTCGGATGATGCTGTCCGTTTTTCCCTTCCGCTTCAATTCATCCATCTGGTCGCACATTGCTTCGGCAAACGAAACGCGATTTGCCTGACTCATGCGCGGCATCCACTTTTGCAGCGCTTGGGTAATGAACGCCGGATTCGGTTCAAACGCACTGCCCAGCATTTCCGTCAGGTAACTCAGCTGCCGCTCATCCGGATTGCCGATTTGCCCCTCAATGATAACGCCCTTTGCGCGCGCCGCTTCGTGGTAGCGCCAGAGAAAATTCTTGATTTCCGGGCTCCATTGGCACAGGCGCACAAAGTATACCCCCGGCGCATTTCCTCTTTGGCGCATGGGCAGGAGCAAATCAGAAAGATTGCTTGCGTTGATTCTGTTAGCCATGGCTGCCTCGTTCATAACGGCTCATTTTATACTTGTTCATCACAAATCCCAGCACCGAGCCGATCATGCCACCCACGATATGCGCCATCTGCGAGATGTTATCCGCCGTGAAAAGCCCTTGATACGCCTGCTGCCCGATGTAAATCGCGGCAACAAGAATGAACGAAAGCGGAATCGTATGCTCTTCCGTAATGGTGATGGATGAGAGCAGAATCATCGCGAACACGATGCCGCTCGCCCCCAGCAGGCGAATGTTCGGGAAGAAAATCAGGTTCGCAAGCCCCGTCGCCAGCGCCGTCACCAGCATGATGAACACCATGTTGGACGTGCCGTACTTTTCCTCCAGCATCGGCCCCAGAATCAGGATATACATCATGTTGCCCATCAGGTGATTCCAGTTTGCGTGGCCAAAGACGTGGCAGACGCAGCGCAGATACGCCAGCGGATCAAGAAACGAGGAACGATAGACGCTGAACACAGCCCGATTGCTTGCCCCTTTTGTCAGGACATTCAGCAGCTGCACCGCAAAGCAAATCAGGACAAAGGACAAGATAGCAGGGGCGTTGTAACTAATCCGAAGGCGTTTGCTGTTCTTCATGCTCCTATTTTCCTCCGCAGACGCGCTGTATTTTGAAAAAAAGAGGAGGAAACGGGGTACGTCTCTTCCTCTGTCAGGTTATTTCCGCACCGTTATACATTCACGCCGAAGTTGATGCAGAGTGCTTCAAGTCCGCCCTGGAAACCGCTGCCGATGGCGTTGAACTTCCATTCACCGTTGTGACGGTAGATTTCCGCAACAACAATCGCCGTTTCAATGGAGAAATCCTCCTCCAAATCGTAGTGAATCAGCTCCATACCCGTGGATTCATCCACAACGCGGACGTACGCATTGCTGACCTGCCCGAAGTTCTGGCGGCGCTCGGCGGCGTCGTAGATGGTCACGGTGAAGTCAATCTTCTCCACGTTCACCGGAACAGTGGCGAGGTCAACGAAAATCGTCTCGTCATCGCCCTCCCCAGCGCCGGTTCTGTTGTCGCCGCCGTACCGCACCGCGCCGGATGGATCAGCTGGATTGCTGTAAAACACGAAGTTCGAATCGTTCGCAACCTTGCCATTCGCGCCCAGCAGAAATGCAGAGGCATCCAAGTCAAAGTCATGTCCGCCGTCGTAGCGGTTCACGTCCCAGCCCAAGCCGACCATGATTTTGCTCAAGCCGGGATTGCCCTTCGTCAAATCAACCTTCTGACCCTTCTTCAAATTCACTGCCATGATAATTCCTCCTTTTTATCGTCCGATGTCAGACCTTCTCTTTCAAGCAGCGCGCCGTTCACCGGAGAACATCATTCTGCTTTCATTATACACCTTTATTTCCATTTTTTCAAGCAATTCAACAGCCATTCCGAAAAAAGAACGACGCAAAAAACGGGCAGGCGTATGTGCCTGCCCGGAGAAAATTCGCGTCCAACGCGCTGCCGAGTTGTGCGGTGCTGCCTATACCCGATTATCCTTCCGCCCTTCCCGTCCCGCTGTGATCCGTCGCGAACGTGACCTCTTTCACCTGCTTTTTCCTTGAATGCAGGCGCTTTTCCGCCAGAAGCCGCACAAATTCGCCCTCGTCAATCGGCAGGTGCACGGGCTTGCCTGTCCACGAGGAAAGGTGCATGGCGTTGGACAGCATCAGCGCGCGGATACCCTCCGCGCCGTCCGCCACCAGCGGCGTGCCATGCAGGATATGCGCCGCAAAAGCGTTCAGCACACCGACGTGCTGCGGATTCTCCCCGTCCAGCGGCAAAATCTCCACCTGCACCTCAGCATGGGGGTATGCGGATGCGCTTCGGCGGTAATAGGCGGATTCGCTCTGCGGCAAGCGCCATAGCGTCAGCTGCCCGTTTTCGCAGACGACTTTGCCGCGGTCACAGGCGATTTCCAGCCGATTCGTGCCGGGCAGATCCCCGGTGGAGGCGATAAAAACGCCCGTCGCGCCGCCCGGAAATTCCAGATAGGCGGTCACGTCGTCCTCCACCTCAATGTCGTGCCATTTGCCCTCGTGGCAGAACGCGCGCACCGTTGTCGGCAGTCCGCAGAGCCATTGCAGCAAATCCAGCTGATGCGGGCATTGGTTGAGCAGCACGCCGCCGCCCTCGCCCGTCCACGTTGCACGCCAAGCCCCGGAATCGTAATACGCCTGTGAACGATACCAGTCCGTCACCACCCACGTCACACGCTTCAGCGCGCCTAACTCGCCGGAATCCAGCAGCGCTTTCAGGCGGCGGTAGACGCAGTTCGTGCGCTGGTTGAACATGAGCGCATACGTCCTGCCCGTCTCCTGTGCGGCGGCGATGACCGGGTGCAGCTGCGCCGTGTAAACACCCGCGGGCTTCTCGCTCAGAACATGCAGCCCTGCCCGGAGTGCCGCCTCCGCAAGCGGCGGATGCAGCTCGTGCGGCGTAGCAATCAGCACGGCGTCGCACGCATGGGCGCGGATGAGCGACATACCGTCGGCATAGATGCCCGTTCCGGCGGGGAGCGTCTGCTGCGCCCAGTCACGGCGGTCTTGGCGCGGATCAGCGACGCAGGTCAGCGCAATTTCCGGCGTTTGCCCGGACAGGATGAGCCGGCAGTGCTCCGAGCCCATGTTGCCAATGCCGATAATACCGAGGCGAATCTTCTCCACGCTGATTTCCTCCTTGGAATAGGTTACTTTCTCGTGCTTCCAAAGCTGCCGGAAACGTCGATGGCAGCATCCACTTCGTCCTTGTGGCGGGATGTCCTGCGTTTTTCATTCAGCAGCTTCAAGAACAGTTCTTCGTCAATAGGCAGCGAAACGGTCTGATTCGTCCACGAAGAAAGGTGCATGGCGTTGGACAGCATCAGCCCGCGGATACCCTCGCGCCCGTCGGCAACAAGCGGCGTACCGTGCAGGATGTGCGCTGCGAAGGCGTTCAACACGCCCGCGTGCTGCGGATTTTCGCCGTCCGTCTGCACGATTTCGTGCTGAATATCCGGTACGCCGAACGGCTCTTTGCACACGGGGCACCAGTCGCGCTCATCCACGCTGAGCGTATCCAGCGTCAATTGGTCGTTCTCGATGCGAATCCGCGCGCGCGTTCCGATGATTTCCAGCCGGTTTTCACCCAGCGCGTCCCCCGTGGATGCAATGAACGTGCCCGTTGCGCCATTTGCAAATTCCAGATAAGCGGTCACGTCGTCCTCCACCTCGATGTCGTGCCATTTCCCCTCATGGCAGGCGGCGCGCACCCGCACGGGCAGCCCACAGAGCCATTGCAGCAAATCCAGCTGATGCGGGCATTGATTGAGCAGCACACCGCCGCCCTCGCCATCCCACGTTGCGCGCCACGCCCCGGCATCGTAGTAGCTTTGCGTGCGATACCAGTCCGTCACAACCCAGATCATGCGCTTGATTTCACCCAGTGCGCCGCTGTCAATCAGCGCCTTCGCCTTGCGGTAGACGCAGTTCGTGCGCTGGTTGAACATCATGCCGAAGGTCAGTTCGGGATGCTTATCCGCCTCCGCAATCATGTCCCGCACCTGCAAAGTGTACACGCCCGCCGGCTTTTCGCACAGGACATGCTTTCCATGGCGGAACGCCTCAATCGCCAGCGTCGGATGCTGATAATGCGGCGTTGCAATCAGCACTGCGTCGCAGGTATCGGACGCAATCAAATCGCTGCCCTCGCAGAAAACCGCAGCGTTCGGCACGGTTGCGCGAATCCACTCTCGGCGGCTTTCCTTGCGGTCTGCCATGGCGGTCAGCTGCACCTCCGGACATTTGCCGCTGAGGATATTGTTGGTGTGCAGGCTGGCAATGCCGCCCGCACCGATGATTCCAAGTCGAAGCATACCGAAACACTCCCATCATAGAGCCAAGCAGACTCTTTGTCAATTTCAATCAGGAAAAAACAGAAATATCAGGAGGGTTATTCCGAAAAAAAGGACTGCGTCCAAGACGCAGCCCCCTTTTTGTGAAGTTTGCGTGCGCTTATTACTTCTGCGCCATCGGATAGAAGCCGCGGTATGCGCCATCCTTGTATGCCTGACGCTGCTCGTCGATAATCTGCTGACCGCCGGCAGAAAGGATTTCGTTGGTGTACTTATCCCACGTTGCGTCGAAATCTTCCGGCTTGCAGGTCACAACCTGAACCAGCAGTTCCGCTTCCTTGGAGATGATGGTCGTGCCATAGTCAATGCGGGACTGAATGGTACGGGTGAAGCTGACAGGTTCGTAAGCGCCGTCATTGGAAATCACAAGGCTGTCCGCCACAACGTCTTCGTAGCCGGGGAAGCCCATAGCGGTCGCGGCGTAGTTCAGCTCGTCAGAGCCGTAGTAGAAGCCGTTGCAAATCGGCGCGCCGTCGGTCGCGTGCATCTTGTGCGCGTCGTCGGTGTCGTTGATGTTCTTCAGGTCGGTCGGAATGTTGTTTTCGTTGACGGTGGTGTAGTTGTAGCCCATTTCGCCGTTCTGGAGTGCGTACAGGGATTCCGGCTTGCACATCCAGTTCAGGTACTTAATCGCAGCCACGGCAACCTTTTCATCCACGGACGCGGGGATGAAAATCGCCTGACCAGCGGCGGTGTAGGTTTCATGCGGGGTCGTGCCGGCTTCGGGCTTGAAGGGGTCGCAGGCAATCCAGCTCGCGCCGGGAACGTTCTTCGCCAAATCCTGCGCGTAGGACTTTTCCATGCGCCACGCGGCATCCCAGTTGCCGACCCAGAAGCCGTCATAGCCGTTCACGCGGTCGCTGTCGGTCTGCTTGGAGTTCTCAATGCCGAAGTAATCGGAAACCAGACCCTCATTGAAGAACTTGTTCATCCAGCGCAGCGCTTCCTTCGCGCCGGGCAGCATGTAGTGGAACTTGTGGTTCGCCACCCAGTCTTCCTCGGTAATCTTGCTGTAATCAAGGAAGGCATCCATCTGGTAAATCCAGCCGTAGAAGGGGTCAGCCGCGTACAGGTCGGAGGAATACGGCACGGTTTTTTCGCCGCCCAGCTTCTGCTCCTTCGCCGCCTTCAGGTAGGCATACAGCTGTTCCACGTTCGTGGGAACTTCCATGCCCAGCTTTTCCAGCCAGTCCTTGCGGATGAACATGCTCTGCGTCGCGACGATGATGCGGCGCGCGGGCAGATAATACTGCTCTTTGCCGGCGCCCACGTCATACTGACCGTACTGCAGCACCTCGTCGCCGAGGAATGCCTTCAGTTCCTGACCGTATTCGGCCAGCAGGTCATCCAGCGGCAGGATGCCGCCCATGTCGATGTACTGCTGCACCAAATCCGTGCCGTAGGTCATGCAGATGTCCGGAGCCGTTCCGCCCGCCAGACGGGTGGAAAGAATCGTGCCTTCCTCCCAGCGGGAAACGGGAATCCAGTTAACCTTGATGTGGTTCGGATTACCAAAGTTCTCCTGGATGTAGTGCAGCTGCCAGCAGTCCTCCACGTTGAAGCCTGCGATGGAGCGGTCATACATTTCGACGTTGAGCGTTACCCAATCGTCATCCGCCGCCAGTGCCGTCAGCGGAAGCGCCGTCAGCAGCAGGCACAGCGTGCAAACCAGAGCCAGAAACTTTTTCATAGGGGTACTCCTTTCTATCTTGAACGGCTTTTGCCGCCCGTTCCAATGGGAATGTGGGATGATGATACTAATTCGATTCTAAAACATGGCATCGAGCATAGCAGATTTTTCGTTCCGGCAAAGCTGAGTGAAGCGAGGCGTACTGGAGGTACGCGCGAGCGGAACGAAGCAAAGCCGGGGCGAAAAAGATGCTGTGCGAATGTCATGGTTTAGATGAGAATTAGTATTAGCCCTTGACTGCGCCCATCGTAACACCCGCCACGAAGTAGCGCTGCACAAACGGGTACACAATCAGGATGGGGAGCGTCGCGAAAATGATGGTTGCGGACTGAATGGATTCGGACACGTTGGTGCTCAGGTCATTCGAGCTGCCCTCCGCGACGGCGACTTCCACCGACTGGCTGCCCTTGATGAGGTTGTACAGCTTGAGCTGCAAGGGCTGCAGTTCACGCGAGGTGATGTAGTACAGCGCATCGTTGAAGCTGTTCCATTTGCCGACTGCGTAAAACAGGGAAAGCGTCGCCAGCGAGGAGAAGCTCAGCGGCAGGAAGATGCGGGTGAGGACTTGGAAATCCGTCGCACCGTCAATCGACGCCGCCTCCACCAGCTCATACGGCAGGGAAGAAAAGAAATTCTTCAGGATGATGACGTTGAACGTGGAAATCAGCCCCGGAATAATCAGCGACCACATGCTGTCAAGCATTCCGAATTCCTTTACGTTCAGGTAAATCGGAATCGTGCCGCCGGAGAAGTACATGGTAAAGACGATGAAGAACATGATGACGCGCTGCCCCTTGAGGCGACGCATGGACAGCGGAAACGCCACCAGAATCGTCATTACCATCGCCAGCACGGTGTAGATTACCGTCAGTTCGATGGTATAGAGCAGGCTGTGCCACATCGAATTGTCGCTGACGATGAGCTTGTAGGCATCGACGTTGAATTCCACCGGCCAGAACGACACTGCACCGCGCAGAATCGCAGACTTGGAGGACATCGACATGGCAATGACGTTGATGAAGGGCAGCGTGCAGATCAGCACGAAGAGCATCATCACGATGATGAGGATAATCTGCCCTACACCGAGTTTCTTTTTCTTCTCAGGGCAAATATGCGCCTGTGTGGAAATCGCAGTCATGACAAATCCTCCCCTCTTACCAAATACTCTGTTCATCGAACAGGCGGGAAACGGTGTTTGCGCCCGTAATCAGCACCAAGCCCACGATGGACTGGAACAGACCAATGGCGGTTGCGCGGGCGAACTGGCTGTTGGTAATGCCGGCGCGGTAAACGAAGGTGGAAATGACGTCGCAGTAGTCCTTGACCTTGGTATTGCCGATGATAAACGGGCGGTCAAAGCCGATGGACATCATACGCCCGATGTTCATAATCAGCAGAACGACGATGGTGGAACGGATGCCGGGCAAGGTGACATGCCAAATCTGCTGGAGCTTGTTCGCGCCGTCAATGCGCGCCGCTTCAAAGAGGTTCATGTCCAAGCCTGTAATCGCCGCAAGGTAGAGAATCGTGCCCCAGCCCATCGACTGCCACACGCCGACCAGCACATAGGTGAACGTCCACGTCGGACCATCCGTCAGGAAAGGAATGTTCTCGGAAATCCAGCCCCAGCGCAGAAGCGTGGAGTTGATGACGCCCGACGTCGGCGCAAAAATCTGCAGCACCATGCCGCCGATGATGACCCACGAGAGGAAATGCGGCAGGTACAGCATCGTCTGCGAAAACTTCTTGAGCATGGGCGTTCGCATTTCGTTGAGCAGGATGGCGAGGATAATCGGGACGGGGAAGCCGAAGAGCAAGTCCAGCCCGTTGAGAATCAGTGTGTTCTTCAGCGCGATGCCAAAGTCGCTCATGCCGAAAACGAACTTGAAGTTGTCCAGACAAATCCACCTGCTCTTGGCGGGATTGAACATGTTGTACTTCTGGAAAGCAATTTGAAGCCCCGCCATCGGCTTGTAGCAGAACAGAATGTACCAGACAATCGGAATCAGCAGCATCAGGTACAGCCGCCAGTCGCGCTGAAGCCAATGCTTCCCGCGCTTGCGGCGCGGAGGCACCGATGCAGCGGTTTTCGCGGAATTTGTCATAAGCAAAAACCTCCATTTCTAACGAATTATGGTTTCCGTAAGGGTGCACAAAAACAACTCTCTTTTGCGGGATGCAAAATAGAATCCATGCAAAGAACCCGCTGTTTTTCCCAGCAGCATCAGCCAACATCTGACTGGCACTGCCAACGGGAAACCACGGGAGACGCTGCACGAGGCAGCCTGTTACGGGAACGTCACGCTCCGTTTCCGTATCGTTAATTTGATTATAGCCGACGCAAGTTGCACAATCAATGTAAATCCTGCTTGAAAATATGTGAATCCTGCTGTATAATCAAAACATCCGAACCCCGAAAGGAGCTGAAGCGATGAAATTTGCGGAAACTATCAACGGCTACAACGCGATGGGGCGCGAGGACGCGGAGTACGAAGCGTGCTATGCCGTAGCAGAGCGCCACACCGTCGGCGGGCTGCATTGCCACGATTTCTACGAATTTTACATCCACTATCATGGCGGCAAGGTCTACTATGTGGACGGCAGCGTGTTTCCGCTGCAAAACAATCAGCTGATTATCATGCCGCCGTTTCGGATGCACGGGCTGGTGGGCGGCAGTTCGCTGCAGAACTACGAGCGCGGCTTCCTGTATCTGCGCCCGGAAACGCTGCGAAAGCTTGGCTTCGGGCAGATTGACCTCCAGCGTTACTTCGACAGCCGCCTGCAGGCCGGAAAATTCTACTATGAACTGCCGCAGGCGGATGCGCTGGCGTGCAAACAGCTGCTGATAGACATCTCCGCACAGCAGGACATGCCGGACGAGATGGTGCAGTTCCGCAATTATGGGCGCATCATCGACTTCATGGTCATGGTCTGCCAAGCCGTGCAAGGAACAACCGCTCCTATTCAGCCAAGCGTTGTCAACGATGTGATTTTCGATGTGCTGCAATACATCAACGACCACTTCACCGAACCGCTAAAATTGGAAGACATTGCGCGCCGCTTCGCCATCAGCGTATCGTACCTTTCGCACGAGTTTACAAGCTACGCCGGGCGCAGCGTCTACGAATACATTCTCTACCGCCGCGTGCAGCTGGCGAAGGAGAATCTGCTGACGGACATGAGCCTGAGTGAAGTCGCCGACCGCAGCGGATTCGGCGATTATTCCGGCTTTCTGCGCAGCTTCCGGCGGATGACGGGCATGGCTCCGAACGCCTACCGCAAGCAGCGCAGCGGCGGACACTAATTGCTGTTTTGTCTGATTAGGACGACAATCTGCCAAATCCGCCGAATTGAAAACAGGATTCGCATAGAAATCTTGATGTCAATGTGCTATCATGCAGATAACGCATCACGCAGCGTTGAGTATTGAAGAAGGAGCGAATGCCATGATTCGGATTGCCATCGTGGGTACGGGCAACATTTCCCACGCCCATGTGGAAGCCTACCTGCGCTTCCCGGAGCGCTGCAAGATTGTGGCGCTGGTGGATATTGTGCCGGAAAAGGCGCAGAAGATGAAGGAGGATTATCACCTGACCGAAGCGGAGGTCTACGACGACCACCAGAAAATCCTTTCACGCAAGGATATTGACTTGGTGGACGTCTGCACGCCGCCGTACGTCCACGCCAGCATTTCCATCAACAGCCTGCGTTCGGGCAAGAACGTCGTCTGCGAAAAGCCGATGGCGGCATCGCTGGAAGAGTGCGACGAAATGCTCCGCGCCCGCAATGAAAGCGGCAAGAAACTCGCGATTATCGCCCAGAACCGCTTCCGCCAGCCCATCAGCAACCTGAAGAAACTGCTGGACAGCGGGCTTGCGGGCAAAGTGCTGTGCGCATCCGTCACATCGGCATGGTGGCGCGGGCACTGCTACTACGACCTGTGGTGGCGCGGCACATGGGAGAAGGAGGGCGGCGGCTGCACGCTGAACCACGCCGTCCACCATATTGACATGCTGTGCTGGATGATGGGACTTCCGCAGGCCGTGACGAGCGTGATGGCGAACGTCGCGCACGACAACGCCGAGGTGGAGGATTTGTCGCTGTCCGTGCTGCAATATCCGGGCGCGCTGGCGCAGCTGACGGCCTCCGTCGTGCATCACGGCGAAGAGCAGGAGCTGGTCTTCCAATGCGAAAAGGCGAAAGTCGCCGCGCCGTTCAGCGTGTACGCGTCCATCTCCAAACCGAACGGCTTCCCGATTGAAAATACCGAATTGGAGCAGAAAATCCGCGATTTTGTGGATGCGCAGCCGCAGCTTCCCTACGAAGGGCACGCGGGCGAATTGGAAAACGTCCTCTCCGCGCTGGAGAACGACACCCTGCCCGCAATTGGCGGCGAGGATGGCCGCCGGACGATTGAGCTGATTACAGCCGTCTACAAGTCAGGCGCGACGAAGAAGACGGTCACGCTGCCGCTGCAAAAGGACGATCCGTTCTACACGGTGGAAGGCATGATGCGCGCCGTACCGCATTTCTACGAGAAAACCACGTCTGCCGCGTCGCTTGACGGCACGATTACGCTCGGCAGCGATTATCAGCAGAAATAATGGGAGGTCATTACGATGAAAGTATCTGACGGCATGAACTATGCGCCCAAAGGCAAGGCGCAGCCCGTCGTGAAGCCGGGTGAATTTATCTTTTCTGCCGCGCACCTTGACCACGGGCACATCTACGGCATGACGAACGGCCTGCTGGAAGCGGGCGGCACGCTGAAGTACGTCTACGACCCCGATCCGAAGAAGGTGGAGGCGTTCGTGAAGGCGTACCCGCAGGTGAAAGTCGCCCGGAGCGAGGAAGAACTACTTAACGACAAAGAAACGAACATGGTCTGCGGCGCGGCGATTACAAACGAGCGCTGTGCGCTGGGGCTGCGCGCCATGCAGGCGGGCAAGGACTACTTCACCGACAAAGCGCCCTTCACCACCTTGGAGCAGCTGGACAGCGCCAAGAAGATGGTGGCGCAGACGGGCAAGAAGTACATGGTCTATTACGGCGAGCGCCTGCATGTGGAAGGCGCGGTGCTGGCGGGCAACCTGATTGAGCAGGGCGCTATCGGCAAGGTCATCCATGTGGAGGGCTTCGGGCCGCATCGGCTGGGCGCGGCAGGGCGGCCGCAGTGGTTCTTTGAAAAGGAGAAGTACGGCGGCATCCTCTGCGATATCGGCAGCCACCAAATCGAGCAGTACCTGTTCTATGCGGGCGAGGAGGACGGCACAGTCTCCCGCAGCCGCATTGCCAACTACGCGCATCCGCAGTATCCGGAGTTGGATGACTTCGGCGACTGCGCCATCAACGGTGCAAACGGCACGACGTTCTACTTCCGCGTGGACTGGTTCACGCCGGACGGCCTGCGGACGTGGGGCGACGGGCGCACCATCATCATCGGCACGAAGGGGTACATTGAAATCCGCAAGTATGTGGATGTGGGCACGGAGCGCGACGGCGGCAACCATGTGTTCCTCGTCAACGACCAAGGCGAGCAGTACATCAACGCAACTGGCTTGACGGGCTACCCGTTCTTCGGTGATTTGATCCTGGACAGCCTGAACCGCACGGAAAACGCAATGACGCAGGCGCACGCCTTCAAGGCGGCGGAGCTGTGCCTGATTGCGCAGAAGCAGGCGGAAATGGTGTATCAAGCGAAATAATACTATTTCCGGATGAAAATACGCAAGCAGATGGCGCAGGTGAATCCGGAAATAGTATAAAGCAAAAAAGCAAGCCCGTCGGCTGCCTGTGATTTGTACAGGCGGTCGGCGGGCTTGGTTGGTTGTATACAATTGAGGGGACGGGGAATGGCGGTGCTTTTGAGGTGGTGAACTTTCGTGCTGCGGATGATGGTAGTGGGGAGCAGGGGGAATGTGCTCCTGATTGTCGCATGAAGTAGTTTGTGTCCGATGAAGAGCGGACAGGGGGTATTGTAGCACAAAAGGGTGGCGTTGTGGTGACGGTTAGGAGACTTTTGTTTTGGATTTCGTGCACTCGCAGGTAGTTGCATTTTCGGCGGGATAAAGGTCGCCGCCGCACATTTTGCACTTGATGAACATGGGTTTACTCATCCTTTTTCTTCCATCTAACAACATCGGCTGTTATATTCATCCTCATTGGCATATGATCAATTCTATACTCTGATTTATCAAATGCGCTAACCGCAACCGATTTTCTATCAAAAATATGGGAAAGATGTATGTCAGGAAAATAAATTCTTGTCTCGTACTGATATGCATACTCACAACGTTTGTGTAGCAATTCCGGGTAGTTGTCTGTCGGATTGATAAAGAACTCACCTCGTTCATCAATATCATACTGTATTCTATCTGCAAGGACACGATTAGCAAGAGCTTTTCTCTCCCTTCTTTGCTTTTTTAACATATTCTTCAATTCTTTATCTCGCATTTCCGCGATGCGATTAGCAAATGCTCTGGCTTGAAGAATAACGTATGTTGTTCTTCTGTCATCTGCCACTATAGATGAATTCCACTTGTTTGCAAACGCATCAAACAAACGCGCATCAAAGTTATGCCTTATTCTTGTTTTTCCTGAAGAAGGTGCTTCATTTACTGCATCAATGCACTGGTATCCATAAATGCAAAAAATCGGAACAGTTAAGGCACTTTTTCTTCTTAATAGAACATAATTTCCATCATTACTTTCCTCCAAATCGTCCTTTAATCTGGAACGCATTATAGTCAAACGTTTATCATCTTTTTTCAATCGAGCAAAATAACCTTCAAAACTATCTCCCTGCACTGTATCGCCAGTTGCTTGTGCTTGTTGGATAAATTTCCCCACGCATGAAAAACTAAAGTTTCCATTTACAAGAGAATCTATCCACCTTTGTTCCGAAAATTTTAAAAATATGATGTAATTGTCTGGTGGTATCACTTCAATCACCTACTTACGTCAATTATAAAAATCTTATTTTTCATGCTTTGAAAGTAATTTTCGTTGCTCTAATTGTTTAAGCAAATTTTGAACGTTTTTCCCGTTCGCCCCCGCCGCCAGCGCATCCACCTGCGCTGCAATCTCCCCGTCGATGCTCGTGGGCATCGGGTCGGCGAAGCGAATTTCCTCCGCAAGGCGCTTCATGTCCGCATCCCCCGATGCGGACAGCGCGTTCGCCTTCTGCCGGATGACCTTCCACGCGGCGGTGCTGTCCGCCATGTGCGCTTCGCTCTGCGATACCACCACGCGCGCGGCATCCTTCACCGTCAGGCAGATGCCCGTCACGGCGAAAATCAGCACCTCCGCCAGCACCGTCACCCACGCGGGGCAGAGCGCCGCCAGCCCCATCAGCGCAAAGCCGAGAACGACCTGTACCGCCAGCGCCACCGCGCCCACCTTGAAAATCGGCCAGCCCAGGATCTTGCTTTCCAAGCCATCCTTGCGGAACGCGGCATAGAACGTCCACGCCGCCAGCAGGAACATCAGCACGGTGCAGATAGCCGCAATCCACCACGATGCCGTCCGGCTGAACGGAATCAGCACCATCAGCACAAGTGCCACCACCAGAAGAATCCCCCAGATTGTCCATGCGTGCTTGCTCAGTTTCATTGCTTAGTCCTCCCGCTTCTTGCCGCAGTTCGGGCAGAATTTGCTGCTGATGTTCGCCTGTCCGCAGGCGCAGTTCCACGTTTCGGGCTTTTTCGCACCGCAATTCGGGCAGAATTTGCTCGTGATGCCCGCCTGCCCGCACGCGCAGTCCCACACTTCGGGCTTCTTCGCGCCGCATTCCGGGCAGAATTTGCTCGTGATGCCCGCCTTGCCGCAGGTGCACGTCCAGCCCTCGACGGCGGGAGCTTCCGGGGGCAAGGCGCTCTGCATCACCGGCTGAATCGCGTCCTTCGTCATGCCAATGACGCTGCCGACCGCGCCCAGCCCAACGCCTAACTGCATCGCGTCGCTCGCCATGCCGCTGATGCCGCCCGCCGCGCCGCCGTTGCGCATGGCTTCCAGACCCACCTGACGGCTCGTCTCCTGCTGGTAGGTGTAGCCCTTCATGCGCATCTCCTGCGCCTCAGCTTCCGCCTGCATCCGGTAGATGTCCGCCTGCGCCTGACCCGCGATTCGCGCCGCGTCGGCATCGCCCTGCGCGGTGATGGTTTTCAGGCGGGCTTCCGTCTGCGCCTCCACTGCCTTGCGCTCGAACGCGGCTTCCGCCTCGGCTTTGCGGATTTCCTCGTCGCGCGTTTTCAGGTACAAATCCGCGTGCTGCTGCTTCATGCGGCGGAAATTCGGGTCATCGTCCGGCGTGACGATGTTGCTGACGTAAAATTCCGCCACTTCCAGCCCGTACGATGCCAGTTCCGCGTTGATGGCGTCGCGCAGACCGCGGCTGATGGTGTCGAGGTGCTCGTCCAGCTCCAGGACGGAAATGTGGTTGCTCTTGATGATTTTCGCCAGATTCGCCTTCACCTGCGTCATGATGAGCGTGCGGAAGTACCCCAGCCCGTTCTGGTCAAAGACTTCCTCCTGCTTCAGCCCCGCTGCCGTGCCGACGACGCGGATGAGCAGCCGCCGCGCGTCGCTGACCCGCAGGTTAAACGCGCCCGACGCTCCCAGTTCCACATGGATGCCCGTCACCGGGTCAAACATGCCGACTTTGCTCGGCGTGCCCCACTTGATGCCCAGTTGCGTCGTCAGGTTGACGAAGTAGACCTCCGCGCGGAAGGGCGTGCCCTGCGTCGGCAGCTGGTAGATGCTGTTCATCTTGGGGAGCGTGGCGGTTTCCAGCGTGTAGCGCCCCGCGCCGAAGGAATCCAGCGCTTCGCCGTTGCGGAAGAACACGGCTTCCTGACTTTCGTGCACAATCAGCTGCGTTCCCGTGGTGAAATCCGTCAGCGGGTGCTTCCACACAATCGTCTGATTGTCGCCCTCATAGCGGATGACCGCCGGAATGCCCTCCGCACGCACCTGCGCCTTCTTCACTTCCGCCTGTACGTCGTTCACCGCACCGCAGACGGGGCAGTCCACCTCGTCCACCGTGCTGTCCGCGTTCAGCTGGCAGCCGCACCGATGGCAGCGGAACGACACGGCCTCCCCGACCATCAGCGCCGATTGGCACACCGGGCAGCGGGCATCCCACCCCGTCGGCTTGGTCGAAAACGACCTGATTGCCGCAGGACGGGCACTTGCGGCTGGCTAACCTTTCGGTTTTGACATCAATGATATTGCCGCACGCGCAACGGACGCGGCGGCTTGCGAACAGGCCCGTGCTGGCCTGCACATACTGGTGGCAGACGGGACAGGCGATAACGAATTTACTCATAACGGCAGTTCCTCCTCTATCTCATTCCTCATGCTGGAAATTGCGCATGTGAAAGGAAAACATTCCACTTTAATTATACTGCATAGGTGTGCGCTTTGCGACTTAAATTATGCACTTTTGAATACATCGAGAAACGTATCCATATCTTCGCATAGGTTAGTAAATCGCTGATTTACCTCTTTTATATCCGGGACAGACATTTCATGAACAATTGAATCACGCAACTTTTTTGCAGATTTAGCTCCTCGTTTATCGTCTGAAGAAAACACTCTTCTAATCACGTCTTCTGGAACAGTTACGCCTGCATCTTGGCAAGCTGCCTTTACTGATAAGAACCTAATTTTTTCCTCTTTATATTCAACTGTTTTTTGGGATTCTTTCTTTTGATGATAGCCAACAAGCAACAGTTTACACGCAAGTTCACATTGCATGTACTTTTCCAGAAAAATATTTTTATTTCTCCGAACCTGCGAATTGCTCAACAGGCTATTAACGCCTGTAAGTCGCTTGCTTACTTGTTTCTTTACATTCGTTTTCATTTATTTTCCTCCAGCGTGACGGGGAAAAGGCGTTTCTTGTTACTGCACATCCTTTTCCCCACCACTTTTCTGTTACAAACAACCATACTATTTAGCCTTATGGTGCTAACACGTCCGCTTCAATGTTCACCCACAAAGCGGGGCGGACAGAAGCGGAGTCACTGCCGACACTGAGGTCGTAGAGAGAACCGTCGGCGAACACGTACGCGGCACTGCGCTGATCGCTACCGGGCGACCGCAGCCACCACCACCCGGCAGCAGTTCTATCAGCAGTCTCGTTGGAATTGCTTGTCAATCCTCCCTGTGCAATCGCGTATGCCGTCGGTGCTACGCGCGACTTCGTGTTGCTGCTGTTATCATACGTTACACCAAAATACTTGTTGGCTTCCGCGTAACTCAGCAGGAACACCTTATCCTGCGTATTTTTCCAACCGTTCGTACTCCATCCGCTGTAACACTGATTTTTGCTGTTATCCACGTTCGTCGTCAGAATTGCCGCCTGTTCAGCACTGCTGAACGCCTTGTTGTAAAACGTGCCATTCAGCCACGTCCGCAGGGTGCAGGTTTCCCATGTAACGCTGGTAGTGTCTTTGTTATACCGCTGTGCATCCAGCCCGTAACGACTAATCAGCAATGCTTTATTCCCGTCCCGCGCCAGCACAAGCCACTCAATCGGCGTTGCATCGTTTCCTGCTTTTGTCTGCGGGTACGTCCCGAAACTGACGTAATTGCCGACAGCAAACTTCGCGTCGCGTGCTGCTGCTATCATATTATCATCTTTTTCCAGCAGTTTGTCAACATCCTTATACCCTTGAATGCTAATTAGGATTCTTGCTGCATCGTCATAATTCTTCGCACTTAGAAGCGCTTTTCCCTGCTGATATTTCGTTTCTGCAATCTGCTCATTCGCGTCGCTATACTCCCCCAACTCCGCAAACGCAGCAATTGCATCGTCATACTGCCCGTTCTCACGCAACGCCACCGCCCGCTGGTACTTATTATTCGGAATAACCCGCGTCACCACAAACCAGCCCACTACACACGCAATCAGCACCACCAGCACAAAAGCGACCGTCAATCTTTTATTTTTCCGCTCTTTTGCTTTTCTTTCCTTCTCCTCCGCGTTCCTGCATTCCTCATACCGCTGCTCAGCTTGCTTCCGCAGTTCCTCCACGTCGCGGTAGCCGTTCAGCCCCTCGCGTGCCAGCATCCTAATTGCCTTTTCCCACTTGAAGCTGAAGTTTCCTTTTTCAGCTTCCTGCATTGCCTCCACAGCATCATTGTAGACGGTTTCGCGGGCGTTCTCCGCGTCCTGCAAGCACTGCTCCGCCCGCTGCTTCGCGTCCTTGTAGCCCGGAATCTGCCCAAACTGTTTGGCGAGAGCTTCCAATTCCGCCGCATCCATCAAATCGGGCATTCCGATTGCCGCTCTCCTTGCGCTTGCTTTTTCGTAAATCACCTTCTGCCGCGCCTGTTCCGCCAGCACAAGGCACTGCTGGGCGCGCGCTTCTTCTCCCTTGATTTGCCCAAACATCGCCGCCGCGACTTTCAGCATGCCTTCGCTCACGTCGCGCGGGGCGTTGTCCGCCGCCATCTGCGCCAGCGTGTTCCGGATGCTCTGGTAACCCGCCAAGTGCCACGACGCGCCCTCCTCCGCGCTGTAATCGGTGGATTCGCTGCCTTCCGTCAGGCAATTCGTCCGGTAAGCCTTCAGCGCGTCGTCCATCTTCGCACGGCTGCCGCGCCCGACTGCTACCGCACAGGCGCAGTCAATCGCCAATTCGTGGCAGTGCTCCTCCACCCGCGCCCGCACGCTCGCCATATAGCCCTCGTATTTCTGCTTCTGTGCCGCCGACGCAAAGCGAACCGCCTTCTGCCAGTCGCCGCGCATGTCCACGCAGTAATTCAGCGCGCCAAGGTCGCTTTCCTTGCGGCAGCCCGTTTCAGCGCACACCTTGCCCATGTAGGCTTCGGCGCACTCCGGGTCAATGTCCAGCACGCGGTCGTAGTATTCGCGCGCACTCGCGGTGTCGCCGTCCTCCAGGAACAGCGCGGCACGCTTGAGCAGGCTCGTCACGCCCGGCGCATTGGTTTCCACCGTCGCAGTCTCCACGCGCACCACCTGCGGCGTGCTCGTCGGCTGCTGCATCACCTTCTGCACCCCGCGCAGCAAGTCCTGCATGAAGCCGATTTTGCTCATGTCCTGACTTTGCAGCATCGACAGTTCTTCCGGCAGGTCGTACGGATCCATATCCCGATAGCACGGAATCAGCAGCCGCTTGTGGTCGCGCTTCATCAGCGACAGATAGCGGCTCCACTCGTTTTTCACCCACACGGCGTTAAAGTACTCCGGACGGCTGCCGATAACGACCATCACCTTCGCGCTGTTTAGCGCCGCGAAGATGTACGGCTCGTACTGCTGCCCAAGCTTGTCCTCCAGCGTGATGCGGCTGAAGAACACCTTCAAGCCCTGCTCGGTCAGCCCATAATAGACATCCTGCGCCCATTGGCTGTCGCGCGTCCGCTGACCGTTCTCGTCCGTCTCCTTGTAGCAGATGAACACGTCATACGGCTTCTCGTTGGCAGAAATCGCCAGAATTCCCTTCTGGATTTCTGCAATCCGCGCCGCTTCCTCCTGATAGATGCGGCGGCTCTCCTCATCCGGCGCGTTCTCCACCGCCGCGAGATAATCCTCGTCCGTCAGAATCGACGCCACCTGCACGCGATGGCACGTTGGGATTCGCTGATGCGTTGCCGGATCTTCAACGTACTCAATGCCGAATCGGCTGATGACCGCGCCCCAGTGCGCCTCGGCATCCGTGTCGTCCTGCTCCAGAATTTTCTCGTACGCCGCAACCGCCTTGTCGAACTCGCACTGCCGCCGGAAGTGATTCGCGCGGTTGTAGCGGTTCAGCTTGTTCTCGTCCTCCGCCTGCGGAATCGTCGACGTACTGCCGCAGTACTCGCACGTCCCGTACGTCGCCCCCGGAATGAAGTCAATGTCCCCGCCGCACATCTTGCACTTAATAATCATGGTGCGCCCCCCTGCTGATAGCATCGCCTAAAATGGCATAATTCGTTACGTCGTGTGTATTTTACCACACTTACAGACATTCGGCAAGGTGAAATGTCGAATTTTGCGGAGAATGCTCTCGTCGCTTGAAATACAAAAGCCCGCCTTATAATATAAAGAACCCAACCGTGCCATCTTCTGTCCTCCCAATCAGCGCAGCCCTGTCAAGCAGAAGATTGCGCATAGCACAAGAAGTCTCAGGCAATAATGTGCATTGATGGCATGCGGCATAGTTAAGCCCATATAACCCCTGTCCATTGATACCCGTTGATGTCATGCAAAGCGGGTCGCCAGAGCACCATTCCGCCTCATCAAGCAAGTCATCAATTATCTTCTCCAAATGCTCCGATTTAGCCTGCGCAACAAGACCGCCAAGGCTGCCCTCCACATCAGAAGAAGCTGTGTAAATTAAAATCCCTGCCATATTCTCGCCGCTGGGATATGTTGAATAAATTCTTTCTTTCAGTGATGCCGATTGATAACCGCACATTTTTGCAAGCGAACGAATCAATAAGTGCGAAAAAGTATGAAGCAGCACATACCTTGGCGAAGCATTTTCACAGTGGATTTTGTTTTCTTGAATCCGCTCCATCATTAACTGGTAGATATGCTGGTTTTGCTTTTCCCAATCTGAAACTCTCTCTTCATTTAACCGAATAAAAATTCCTTCGCCATGCATATCAATTGCCGGAAGCCATTGTTGCTGCTTTCGTGAAAAAATTGGTGCTAAGCAAGGGCTATTCATGTCTCCATCCCAGCCTTGCAAACGTGTAAATCCAACCATTGTCACAATTTCTGTCAGGCAATCAACTGCCGTGACACTATCCAGCAGCATATGATACTTTTTCGGAGGAGAAATTCGTCTGGAACTGAAATCCGCATTTTCATCTTCCGTTTCTTCACAAAGTGCGCGGTATTCTTCCTCATATAGTTCTCTGAGCGACGCAGGATGCGGCTTGTTCTGTTCTGTGCACAGCACGCGGTAAGCATCCAGAATCTGTTTGTTTGAGATTTTCGGAAGATACGGGCGGATTTTTCGTTCTATATAGGATTGCAGCGCTTCATCACTCTTTCCTTCCATCTCATCGAGATGTCGAAATAGAATTTTGTTGACCTGTGTACTCCACGGTGGAATGTTCAGCGCGCTAATATTTACGGGCATATAGACACCAGCGGATGTTCTCATTCGAGCAACAGCATTCTCTGTGCATGGCGAATCAGCGTCGTGTTCCAACCACGGTTGGCGGCCAGCGCATTTATACACGGCTGCTAATGCCCCTGGAACGAACGCTTCTTGCATACTGCGTGTTTTTCCACACAGTTCACAGGATACCATCAGACTGCCCAAGTTTGTTCGCCCATTAATATTGAACAGCTTTAATCGTTCAGGTTCCCCTCCCTGATTTTTTTCACACGCGGCACCTCGGTGAACCCATCGTGAATACGGAAAGTCGTCGATATGACCATGACGGCATGCAACAATAAAACGTGAAGGAACCAATATATGGTTGCATTCTGGACAGCGCAGTTCTCCTTTCTGCAAGCCAGCAAGCTGCTTGTCCTTCCACAGATATGTACATGCTGGACAATACAAAATTTCAGGGAAACGATATGCACGAATGTCACGACTATACGATTTCTCATACGTCATCCATTTTAACTGGTATCGCCGTATCTGTTTCTGCAACCGTTTCAATGGTCTTGATTGGCGTTACCTGCATTTCCGGTTTGCTTGCTGCAGGTGCGTTCATCCTCTCTGGCTCTGCAATCTTTGCACAGTCGCTCTGAGACTTCATTTCGACTTGCTGAATGCTTATTGAATCCTCATGCTGTGCAGGCGTATTCCTTTTTTCATTGGCTTTAAATCTCCGCCTTTTCATCCTCTGCACAGCCGTCCTGATAGCACCTAATTGCATATGACATTTCTGATGACAGCTTTGCCTTAAAGCCTTCCAGCTCCTGTTTTGCAGAGTTTCCTGCCATCTGTTGAACCTGTGCAATGGTATTTTCCGCTTTTTCTTTCGCTGTTTTTAGATTTTCGTTTTCGGATTTAGCCGTCTCAATGACCGATTCAAGATTGATTTTTATCGCAAGCAGCTTTTCAGTACGTTCTTTCAGCTCTGCAATCTGCGCAGCTTGATTTTCAAGCACTGTTTGCTTCTTTTTTAGCTCATATGTTAGTTCCGCAATCTGCTCTGCTTGACTTTGCATTTTCTTCTTTTGCTCAGAAGTCCATGCCAATAGTGCTTCGGCCAATGCAACACCATCGGACTGTTTTCCAGCTTGTCTTTGGTGTGCATTATTTTCTTCAGCCGCAGTAGCAGCTACTTCATCCTGCTTATTCTCGCATTCACTTTCCTTGCACATTGTTTTTTCGGAAGATAATGCTCCCGATTCCGAATCTACTGCTGACTGCGGCAGCAATAAATTTTTCTCGCCATTTTGCTCGGTCTTTTCAGTTTCATCGGCAGCATTCTGTTCTTTTTTCAATGATTGATTATTTCCATTCCGTGCAAGGAACTCGGAATACAGCTTTTGTGTGCTTTGCTCCTTGCAGTCGCTAAAGATGATACTGTACATTTTGAAAATTTGTTCTTTTCCATTCGGCCACTCATTCATATCAAGCGATAAGAGCTTCTGTAGGCACCTTGCAAATTTCATGCAAAAAGCAAGGCGAAGCTGATTTAGCAATTGACCTGAATGCACTTCAAGAGGTATAATAGAGTTAGTGCCGCATCATGTGTGGTCGCACTGTGTGTGATATACTGGAGGACATGCACCATGATTAACCTTCGCAAGTTAGAAAGCGAGCTGTGGGAATCCGCCGACCTGCTCCGAGCAGAGAGCAAGCTGACCAGTCAGGAATACTGTATGCCCGTGCTGGGCTTGATTTTCCTGCGCTATGCGTATAGCCGCTTCCGCTATGTGGAAGCCGAGATTATGAAAGACCGCCCGGTTCGCAACGGGCGTGTACTACCGGTGGAATCCATCGACTTCCAGCAGAAAAGCGCTATCTTTCTGCCGGAAGAAGCACGCTATGAATATCTGCTGAACTTGGAAGCGGGTAAAGTCAACATCGGCGAAAAAGTCAACCACGCCATGACGCTGATAGAAGCAGAAAGCCCTCAGCTGAGCGGCGTGCTGCCCAAGACCTACACGTCTTTCAAGAACGAACTCTTGTGGGAATTGCTGCGCATCTTCAACAACAGCGCCCTGAACGACATTCAGGACGACATCATCGGGCGCATTTATGAGTACTTTCTCAACAAGTTTGCCCCGGCGGTGGCCTCGGATGACGGCGTTTTCTTCACGCCCAAATCGCTGGTGCGCATGATTGTGAACATCGTCGAGCCCAAACGCGGTATTGTGCTGGATCCCGCTTGCGGCAGCGGCGGCATGTTCGTTTCCTCTGCGGACTTCACTGAGCAGTACGGCGCGAACGCGAATATGGCCATGACCTTCTACGGTCAAGAGAAGGTGGAATACAATGCCAAGTTGTGCCTGATGAACATGGCAGTACATGGGCTGAATGCGCAAATCGTTTCCGGGGACGATGCGAACAGCTTCTATCACGACCATTTTGGTCTGGAGGGCAAGTGCGACTTTGTGATGGCGAATCCGCCTTTCAATGTGGACAAAGTAAAAAGTGAAAGCACCGCCTCTGCTGGGCGCTTGCCCTTCGGGATGCCGAGCGTGAATCCCAGCAAAGAAGTCAGCAATGCCAACTATCTGTGGATTAGCTACTTTTACAGCTATCTGAATGAGCACGGGCGTGCGGGCTTTGTCATGGCAGCATCCGCCACCGACAGCAACGGGCGCGATCGAGACATTCGCCGTCAGCTGGTGTCCACCGGGGCGGTGGATGTGATGCTGTCCGTTGGTACGAACTTCTTCTATACCAAAAGCCTGCCCTGCACGCTATGGTTCTTCGACAAGGGCAAGAAACTCGACTTGCGCGACAAAGTGCTGTTCATCGACAGCCGCAACTACTACACCGCCGTGGATCGCACGCTGAACGAGTGGAGTCCGTGGCAGATGAAAAACCTGAACGCCATCGTGTGGCTGCATCGGGGCGAAACAGAGAAATACCACGCATTGGTGGCAGACTACCGCGTCGCGCTTGATATGGCGGCAGATTGCACCTTCGCCCAGCGCGCCGAGCAGCTGCAGCAAGAGATAGCCAGCGTCACCGCAGAATGCAAGGATGCCGTTGCCGCAGCAGCCCGCAAGGACAAGAAGCGCATACAGGCGCAGTATGACGAATCCCTCGCTGCCATACAGGAGAAGCTGACAATTGCGAAGGAAGCGTGCTGGCTAACCGACAAATTCGGAGACGGCGAATACCGTGACATTCCCGGTCTTTGCAAGGCCGCCACGTTGCAGGAAATTGAGGAAAAGAATTGGAGTTTAACCCCCGGCGCGTATGTGGGTGTAGAGGCACAGCAGACGGATGATGTGGATTTTGCGGAGCGGATGCGCGAAATCCACGCGGAACTGCTGACGCTGCAACAGCAGAGCGACGCACTGATGGAAACCATCTCGCGGAATTGGGAGGAGATGGGGGTATGAATATCAAAAAAAAGAAAATAGGCGATATTGCAACAATAATAGATGGCGACCGCGGAAATAATTATCCGAAACAAAATGAATTTTCCCCTTCCGGATATTGCCTTTTCCCGAATGCAGGAAATGTAACCGCAAATGGCTTCGTTTTTGATGATAACAGCTATATTACCCAAGAAAAAGATGCCCTTCTTCGCAAAGGTAGACTCAGCCGAGGCGATATTGTCTATACTACTCGCGGAACAATCGGAAATGTCGCATATTATTCCAATACCATTCCATATGAGCATTTACGAATCAATTCGGGAATGGTGATTTTGAGAGTTAATGTTGTTGAGGCAAATGCAGCATTCTTATATCAGTATCTTAAAAGCGCTAAGGTTAGGGAATACTTTTTATCTTTTAAAACAGGAAGTGCGCAACCTCAACTGCCTATAAAAAACTTTTCCGCAATAGAGATTGACCTCCCCGATCTTCCCACCCAGCGCCGCATTGCCTCCATCCTTTCCGCCTACGATGACCTAATTGAAAACAACCGCCGCCAAATTAAGCTGCTGGAAGAAGCTGCACAACGGCTGTATAGAGAGTGGTTTGTGGAACTGCGCTTTCCGGGACATGAGGGCGTGAAGGTAGTGGATGGCGTGCCGGAGGGGTGGAAGAAAGTAACCATTGCAGATAGTCTTGCATTTCATATTGGCGGTGGATGGGGTAAAGAAACTACAAACGGTAAAAACACAGTTGCAGGGAAAGTAATTCGTGGAACAGATATCAATGATATTAAGAATGGAGATTTCGGTAATATTCCTTTACGGTATCACACTGAAAACGATATACTCAAAAGGTTTCTTCATCCCAATGACATTGTGTTCGAGCTATCTAACGGAAATATTAACAACATAGGGCGCTGCCTTATGATAGATAACACGCTAATAAAAAATTTGGGTTGTAATACCATTTGCGCAAGTTTTTGCAAACTATTGCGTCCCCACGATGAAATGATTTCTCACTTGCTGTATTGGGAAATTCAAGATATGCAGAATAGCGGTCGTATGCTGCCACTAAAAAAGCATGGTTCAAATGGAATAAACAACTTTGACTTTGATGGATTTTTGAAGCATGAGTTTCTTTTGCCACTTGAAAGACGATTGGTCCAGCCTCTTATATACATCATGCAAAAAATCAGCAATGTTCAATCCCAACTCGTTTTTCTGCGAGAAGCACGTGACCGTCTTCTATCAAAATTGATGAGCGGAGAAACGGAGGCGTAAGCAAATGAGCCGCGGAAAATCAGTAACAAAACTTTTCCTCGATTCGTCCCAAGCCGCCCTTTTTGCGGGAGTTGAAATTCATAACAAACCTCATGTTGCCTATCGCTATCCAACAGCAGTCATACTCATAATTAATGCGTGGGAGTTATCACTCAAGGCTTATATTTACAAGTACATGGGCAAGCAGCAAATTTACAACGGAAGAAATGATCAGCACACTATATCATTCACAAAGGCTCTTGATAAAGTCAAAATCGACATCAATACCAAAGAAGGTACAAAAACATTTGACGCTATTGCAGAAAATCTTTTCCTTCTTAATGAGTATAGATGCTCAAATATACATTTTTATGAGCAAGAACTGGAGCCAATAGCATTTATGCTTCTGAGTAAGGCTGTATTAAACTATGACACTTTTTTAAAAAAGTACTTTAAAAAAGATATTACCAAGAACGACAACCTAATTATTCTCCCCATTGGTTTCAAACTTCCATTCGATCCGATTGACTATCTTGCCCAGCAGTATGGGGATGCTCACAACGATTATGTCAATGAGGTTATCCAAGCAATACGTAGGCTTAACAACAGCGGAATACAAGAAAGTATAGTCATTGGTTTTGATGTATATGCTGGACGTGTGAGAGATGAAAAAAATGCAGACATTGTTGCAGCGCTAAGCAATCAAGCTAATGCTATTCCATTACGCAAATCATTCAGAATTACCAACGACCCCAAAGCTCCGGCTGTACGAATGGAGCCAGATCTTTTACCATTAACTTATAGTGATTTGATTAAAGCCATCAAAGAGAAAAGACCAGATATTCGTCTGAATAAAAAGTTTAACGAGAAAATGAAAGAAATCAAGAAAAGCCCTGAATTATGCCAGCATAGATATCTTAACCCGCGCACTCAAAGCGGTGGTTGCAAAGATTGGTATTCTGAAAAAGTGATTGATATCTTAATTGAATTATATTCAAAGAATGAGCCATAATAAAGGAGATGAAGTTATGAGCTACTCCTATTCCGAAAACGTCCTTGTTCAAGGTGCCGCCGGCGATCTGCTCCACGACGAGCTGGGCTGGGAGCTGGTTTATGCGCACAACCGTGAAACGTTGGGCGCAAACGGCACGTTGGGGCGCACAGACTACCATCAGGTGCTGCTCACCAAGTACCTGCGTCCGGCTTTGTTCCGCCTGAACAGCTGGATGACGGAGGCTTATGCGGACAGCGTGGTCAAGTCGCTCATGGAAACCTCCTTTTCTGCCACGCCCATGCAGACCAACGAGCAGAAATACCGCCTCATCACTGGCGGCGTTCCCGTCAATTTCCGCCTGCCAAACGGCAACATGGAAACGCGCATGGCACGGCTCATCGACTTCGACAACCCCGCCAATGATCACTTTCTCGCCGTAAAGGAAATGAAGATTGACGGCGCACTGTATCATCGCCGCGCGGACATTATCGGCTTTGTGAACGGCATTCCGCTGCTGTTTGTGGAGTTCAAAAAGCTCGGCGTGGATGTTCGCCAAGCCTATGATACCAACTATCACGATTATCAGCATACCATCCCGCAACTGTTCTGGTTCAATGCTTTTGTGATGCTCTCCAACGGTGTGGAATCCAAAATCGGCACATTGGGCAGCAAATATGAGTATTTTAGCGAGTGGAAACGCCTGAATGAGGGCGAACAGGGTGTTGTCAGTCTGGAAACCATGCTGCGCGGTATCTGCAAAAAGGAAACTTTCCTCGATTTGCTGGAAAACTTCATCATCTATGACCATTCCGACAATCATACTGCCAAAATTCTGGCACGAAATCACCAGTATCTCGGCGTGAATGAAGCCATTGAAGCCTATCGAGATCGCAAGCTGCGCGACGGCAAGTTAGGCGTATTCTGGCACACGCAGGGCAGCGGCAAAAGCTACTCCATGGTGTTTCTGGCGCAGAAAATCCGCCGCAAGTTTTCGGGCAGTCCGACGATCATTGTGCTGACCGACCGGGACGAGCTGAACAAGCAGATTAGCGCTACTTTCGAGAGCTGCGGATGTCTTAACGGCATGAAATCCAGCACGTTTGTCCCGTCCAGCGGTGCGCGGCTCGTTGAGATGCTGAAGGGCAATCCCAGCTATATCTTCACGCTGATTCAGAAATTCAACAATGACCACCCCGACCCCATCACGCCGAATCACGACATCATCATCATGAGCGATGAAGCTCACCGCACGCAGAACGGGCTTTTTGCCGACAACATGATGAAGCTGCTGCCCACCGCCAGCCGCATCGGCTTTACCGGTACGCCGCTGTTCGCCTACGACAACATCACCGAGCGCACCTTCGGCGGCTATATATCGGTGTATGACTTCAAACGGGCGGTCGATGACGGTTCCACGGTTCCCCTCTACTACGAGAATCGCGCCGATCAGCTGGAAATCACCAATCCCAATATTTCCAACGAACTGACCGATTTGCTTGACAGTGAAAACCTTACACCCGACCAGCAGGCAAAAATGGAACGGGAATTAGCGAAGGATATTCACATCATCACCGCCGAAAAGCGGCTGCGCGCCATCGCAAAGGACTTTGTGAAGCACTACACCGACATGTGGGACACAGGCAAGGCGATGTTCGTGTGCATCAACAAAGTGACCTGCGTGCGCATGTACAATTTCGTGCAGGAATACTGGCAAGATGCCATCCGCCAGTTAGATGCGAGCCTGCGCACGGTTTCCCAGCAGGAAGCGCAGGAAATGCAGCGCAAGTTGGCATGGATGAAAGAAACCGAAATGGCGGTTGTCATCAGTCAGGAGCAGAACGAGTGGCAGACCTTCGACAACTGGGGGCTGGACATTCGCCCGCACCGCGCCAAAATGGAAGAGCGCAGGCTGGACAAAGAGTTCAAGGACAGCGAAAATCCCTTCCGCGTGGTATTCGTATGCGCCATGTGGCTCACCGGCTTTGATGTCAAGAGCCTTAGCTGCCTGTATCTGGACAAGCCGCTGAAAGCGCACACGCTGATGCAGGCCATTGCCCGCGCCAATCGCGTCTGCGAGGGCAAAACGAACGGCTTAGTAATTGACTACATCGGCGTTGTGAAAGCGCTTCGGCAGGCACTGGCAGACTACACATCCGGCGGGCGAATTGCGGTTGACCCCACGCCGGATATTAGCCAGCTGTACAGCAAGATCCGTGCAGTTATCGACGAAATCCGACAGCTGATGCTGGCGCATTCGTTTAATTTGGACGCCGCCGTTTGCAGCGACAGCTTTGCACGAATCGAGTCTGTGCAAGATGGTGCGGATGCACTTTCCGGCGATGCAGATACGCGCAAGCGCTTCGGCATCATCGCGCGTGAGCTGTTCCGCATGTTCAAGTATGTCGAACATGGTCAGCTGGACAGCGAGCGCAAGGAGAAGGATGCCATCAGCGCGATTTACGATGTGATGCACGCGCGTGTCCTTCATGCCGACAATTCCACGCTGATGAAGCGCATCAATGATATTGTCAGCGACGCGATTGATGTAAGAATCAACGATGATAACAAGGATAAGACGTTTGACATCAGCAAAATTGATTTTGAACGGCTTCGCGCGGAATTTATGCGGCGGAAACATCAAAATCTGCTTTTGCGGGATTTGCAGCAGTTGATTGAAAGTCGTCTTGCTGAAATGATGGCTCGCAATCCAACAAGAATCGACTACTACGAGCGGCATCAAACCATTATCAGCAACTACAACGCCGAACAGAATCGTGCTGCCATCGAAAAGTCCTTCACCGATTTGTTGGCACTGGCCAATGAACTGGACATCGAAACGGAGCGTTATATCCGTGAGGGCTTCGACAACGAAGAGCAGCTTGCGCTTTTTGATTTGCTGAAAAAGGACACGCTGTCCAAGGAGGAAATCAAGATGCTGAAAGCCTCTGCGAAAGAGCTGCTAAGCACCATTCGTAAAGCTATCGCCAATATGAACAACTGGCGCGAAAAGGAAACCACCCGCGCTGAAATGGCAAAAATCATCCGCGACACGCTGTGGCACAGTCTCCCCACAAGCTATACGGACGCGGATATGACCAACTGCCGTCAGAAAATCTACACTTTTGTTGTAGAACGTTCCCCTATGATAGCGGGTGCATGGGCATAATACTATTTCCAAATGAAAATGCGTCAAGATGCGCGGCGAATTTTTCGTTCTGGCTAACGGGAACGAAATGCAGCGTAGCAGCGCTACGCTAAATGGAGTGAGCGGACGCCAGAACGAAAAAGGCGCAAGCAGATGGCGCAGTTGAATCTGGAAATAGTATAAGACTTGTTTTCATGACGAACGCAATACGGGGTAGCAAGCTATTCTTTCGCTTGCTGCCCCTTTGCTGTTATGCCTTTGCGCTATGCTCTTCCTTTTTTCCGCGGAAACAGCGAATCCCTGTAAACACAATCACCGCAACCGCCACGAAATCCACCACATAAATCGTGATTTTCCACCATGCAGGGCGATAGTATGCCACGCTGATGTTCATGGCATTCGAGTTGACCACCGTGTAAAGAATGTTCTTCACGCATTGGCGAAGAATCTGCATGTCCACCGGGTCGGATGCGTCGCACCAGTTCGGCTGAATAACGTCCGGCAGCGTCATGTCATTGCCCAAATTCAAGTCACCGCCTGCATATGCCATTTGCCGCAAATTCATGTAGGAGGTCGTATTGAAATCGGTGATGACCATGCCTTGGAAGCCCCATTCGTTCCGCAGGATTTGAGTCAGCAGCCGATAATCGCCGCCTGTCCAGCGCGTACCAATGCGGTTGAAGGAGCTCATCACTGCTGTGGTATGCCCTTCCTTGACCGCGATTTCAAACGGGCGCAGGTACAATTCGCGCATTGCTTGTTCCGTCACCCAAGTGCCCGAACCGTTGGAGGAACGATGCGTTTCCTGTTCGTTGAGCGCAAAGTGCTTCACGAAGCAGTAAACGCCCTTGCTGGCGCATCCGCGGATTTCCGCCGCCGCCATTTTGCCGTTGAACAGTCCGTCTTCGGAAAAATACTCGAAATCGCGACCGCCGAAGGGGCTTCTGTGGATATTGACGCCGGGCGCATACCAGCCGGAATACGGCAGATTGTTGCCCTTTCCATCCGCGCCAATCAATCCTTCCGCGCCTATCATTTCGCCGATGTCTTCCATCAGCTCCTGATTCCATGTCGAAGCCATGACGACTTCCGCACAGTAATAGCAGCACTTCCAGTAGATGCCGCTTCGATCCATGAAGTTCGTGAAGCCAGTCGGGCCATCTGTGTCGTTCGTGGCAGGCTTGCCAATGATGGGCAGTTCATTCGTTTTGAATGCGCCCATGTTGCACATTTTCACCATGTCCTCGACAGACAGCTTGTCCAGAATCGCATCCCAGCGCGGGTCATCATACGACACTCGCTGATTCTGCCCATTTTCATCCGTCAGCAGGTCGCGAAGCACCAGTGAAATGTCCGTCTGACTTGTTGCGGGAAGCCCCAAGTCAAAGAGCGCATCCGCCTCTTCATTGTTGTGGTCGCGGTTTTGAAGCGCTTCGAGATATTCTTCATCCACCGTTCGGTCATCCACAGAGGGAGCTTCCGGCATCGTGCCTTCCCAATCTTCGCGGGAAAGCAGCGTCTGGAGATGGTAATCAGAGCTGTCCAGTTCCAAGTCCGTGTAACGGTTTTCTATGGTATTGCCTGTTACCGGGTCTTCGCTAATGATAATGTCGTCTTCCACCGTGAACGGCACTTCAAATACGCGGTCATGCGCATTCTTGCTGACGTACAGTGCGTAGTCACCCGCATCCAGTTCAAAGCAGTTATCCCAGTTTTCGTTCTTGTCCGTATAGTCGTAGGATGCCAGATAGTACGGGTCGCAGGTCAGCGTCAGCGTGCATTCCTCGCCGGGTAAAAGCAGCGGCGTCTTGGCAAAGTCCAGCAGAACAACTTCGGACTTCTCCACGCTGCCGGGCGTATACGGCGCATGACCGTAGAGCTGCACAACGTCCTTGCCAGCGACGCTGCCCGTGTTCTTTACGCGCACAGTCACTTCCATCTTGTCGCTGACATCGCTGAGGACGAAGTTTTCCGGCGCACTTTCCAGTGTCCAGTCAAACGTCGTATAGCTCAGACCATAGCCAAACGGATACACCACTTCCTGCGCATACCATTCCGGGTCATCCGCGCCGTGCGTCTCGTAATAGCGATAGCCGACGTAAATGTTCTCCTCATAGTCCACAAAGTAGTAGTTTTCGTTTTCCAGCCCAAGATACCGGTCGCCGCTGTCCTTGCCGGTAATCAGATTATCGCCAAAGTTCTGCCACACCGGGCTGTTCTTGAAATTCACCGCATAGGTATCAACCGTGCGCCCGGACGGATTCACTTCGCCGTTCAGGATGCGTCCCAGCGCATTCACGCCGGATGCACCGGGGAAGCCCATCCAGATAGCTGCGTCGATTTTGTCCTGATAGGCATAATAATCCGGATGCGTCAAAAATGCCAGTTCCATCGGTGAACCACTGTTAATCAGCACAACAACCTTCTTGAATCCTGCCTCGCAGACCGCCGCCAGCAAGTCCGTTTCGTTCTGATCAAGCTGCAGGTAGTGGTCGCTGTCCTGCCGCGCCCCTTCCACATCCTTCATTGAACGCGGCAGGTCAAAACCTTCGCCGCCGATGCGGGTCAGCACAACCAGCGCCGCGTCATTGTAATCCTTGTAGGTATCCGTGATTTCCTTCGTATACAAGCGCTGCGGCGTTTCCCCAATGGAGTAAAACACGGTATTCCCGTCATCCAAGTTGGTGGAATTTTCTGAGCGGCGTGCGCCGGAGCGCTTATCATCCTCATAGAAGGGCTTCATCGCCGGATTGACCGCAAAGCCCGCATTCTGCAAGCTGGTATAGAGGTCGATGGCTGCGGACTTATCGCCGCCGGACGACCCCGAACCGCCATAAGCAAGGTTCACACTGTTCTTGCCAAACACAGTGATGCGGCTGCCTGATGCCAGCGGCAGCGCATTTCCCTCGTTCTTGAGCAGCACAAAGCCTTCTTCGCAGATGCGCTCGTTGAGTTTGTTCGCCGCCTGATAGACTTCGTCCTTGTTCGTGTATTCGGTGGTATACAGTGGTGTCACGCCCTCGGCATAAACCGCCACGTCGCGTCCCAGCAGAGAGGCCAGCACATCCTGCATGACAAACTGCGTCAGCACCGTCGCGACGGTCAGCAGAATCAGCACCAGTGCGCTGACAATTGCCCATACGCGAATCAGCTTTTTCTTCGTTTTCTGCGCCATGTTCTCCTCCGCGAAATCAGTACATCATTGGCAGATTGTAGTTTGCATCCCACGTTACAACCGCCGCCGTCGTCAGCTTGATGCAGTCCACCATCGGCGCTGTGCCTTGATACGTTCCCATGCCTTCACCCATCGGGTTCACGCTGTTATTCGTCACAAGGCGAATCGTGTTTGCGCCGACCTGCAAAGCGACGTTCTGAATAACAATGCAGTCTGCAAATTTTGCTCCTTTTTCCAGTGCAATCGCATCAAACATCACCGGCTGACCGTTGACTTCAATCGTGTAGTTATCGGGCGAGAGGCTGATGTTGTCCATTTCCGCCGCAACCCGCAGCGTCAGCACTGCATCCGACACCGCTTCGCTGCTCGCCAGATAGAAATCCAACGACAGCCCTTTTTTATACAGGTACGAGACATACTTGCCATTGCTGGCGTCCAGATTCGTCGCATCGTTGACTATCATGGATGCGCCGGATGCAGAACCGGACATGCCCGGCCCTTCCTTGCCCAGCAAGCTGGTCTGTTCGGCTTCAAACGTATACGTCTCTGCACCCATTTTGAGCGATTTCCATCCCGCATAGATGGTCGTTTCGCCTTCAATCGCGTTTTCCTGCACATACGGCACGGTGCAGGCTGCATCGGCATACCATCCGATAAATTCAAATTCGTCGCGTACCAGCGCTAAGGACAGCATCCGTGCCGTTTCACCGGATTTTACCTGCTGCACATAACCGTCCGGCAGTACGCCGTAATAGTTCAAGCTGTACGTCACAGGATAATACACGGCATCGTCCGCCAGCCAGTTCGCATAGAGTGTCATGGGCTGTTCAACCACCTGCGCAAAATCATACAGTACCGTGCAGGCAGCATCGGTATACCACGCATCGAAGGTATAACCATCACGCACGGGTATTTCTGGCGCTTCTACGCCCTTGCCCTGACGTGCCGCTTCTTTTTGCGCTTCTGGTGCACCGTCGTAATTCAGCTCGAACGTCACTTCCGCGCCTTTTTCTGCCACATTGATATAAAAGGTCACGTTTTTGCCGCCGTAAGTCACTTTCACTGCCTTGCGGCCGGGTGTGTTTGTCTTGACGTTAGGCAGCTTCACATTTTCATCCGTCATCGGAATTTCAGCAGTGGTTTTGTCGCGGTATGTCACCAGCAGCACGCCGCCCTCTGCGGAAAATTCTTCCCCAACCCAGTAATCCATCTTCGTCGGTTCCTGCGCAACAGCAATCTTGCCAACTTTTTCCTCAGTCAGCACGCTCTGCCCCATCAAGCATAAGCAAATCATCAACAGCATCGCTGTAATTCGCTTCATAAACTTTGCTCCTTCCCTTTCATCAGAAAATCAAGGACGGATTCGCTTGTCCGCCAGCGCGAATCCGTCCAGTAAACGAGTTATGCCATATTACTTGACGTGAATCGTCAGCGTCAGCTGCACATAGACCCAGCCTTCGACCGTCGCCGTTGCCGTGACAGTGTAGTCGCCAGCCTCGTTGAATGTGCCGGAGGCGACGCCGTCCGCGCCAAGGTTCATGCCGGGAATCGTATCCGCATTCACAATCTTGATGTCGCCGACATCAGCATAGCGCGCCGTAAAGAGGGGCGTAATGATGTCCTTGCCGCCGCCCCAACCGCCGAACTTGTCGCCCACTTTGTATTCCAACTCTTCTACGATATGATTCTCATAGCCATTGAGAATCGCATTGGAGTTGGCGTTGGAGTACAAAACGCGCTGCGCTGCCTTGCGGACAGCGAAATATTGCGTTGCAGAAGGAACCGTCTCGTAGGTGGACGCATCCTCCCCTGCACGGCGCGCCGCATCAGCTGCTTCTGCGCTGGCCGTATCGGCCGCCACCAGCACAGTGTTCAGCTCTGCGCTCCAAGTACCTTCGGTGCTGGAGCTGTTGCCGCCCTTGCCCTTGCCAATCAGCTTGTTCGGGCCGCCAAGGGGCAGTTCATTGCCCGCGCGAACCATCAGGTTCGTATAGCGATATTCCGGATAGTCCATGTAGTCCGTCACGTTATGGCCGCAGAAGCCCCATTCGCCGCGGGTCAGCAGTTCCAGCAGCGCGTAGTTCGTCGAACAGGTGGACAAGCCAATACGGTTAAACGCCGTCATGAATGCGGAGTTGTTGCCTTCCTTGACCACCAGTTCGTAGGGCTTGGCATAGATTTCGCGGATGGCCTGTTCGTTCGCCCATGTAATCACGCCGCCGTTCGTATTGCGGTTCGTTTCCTGATTGTTCATCATGTAGTGCTTCGTGTAGGTCACAAGGCCCTTTTCGGTCGCAGCACTGCTCAGCGCCGCCGCGAGCTTGCCGGTCAGCAGCGGATCTTCGGAGAGATACTCGAAGTTGCGGCCGCCGAACGCAGAACGATGAATGTTCAGGGAGAAGCCATAGAGACCATTGATATTGAACAGCAGCGCTTCGTTGCCCGTCATGATGCCAATGTCATACAGCAGCTCCGTGTTCCATGTGCAGCCCCATACAGCCGGCGTAACCCAGTTCGTACCCATCTGATTTTCGGGTGCCTGTGCGCCGCCGAACATCGCGCCATTCCAGAAGGGATGTGCCGCCGCGTCATACGCACCGTTCTGCTTCTTGCCGATAGCTTCTACCGCAGGCTGCCCGAATCCGCCGTAGGAGACGATGGTCGCCATTTCGTCCCACGTCAGCTGATTCATGTACTCGTCCCACTTCTTCGTGCCTTCATCGTCAGAGGCAACTGCCACGCCATCCACCACGCTCGGCTCGGCGTACGGCACGCCAGCCAAATCCGCCAGCTGAATCGCCGTTTTGCCGTTTTCATCGCGTGTACCAGCATTCTGCGTCCAAGTCGCAGGCACCTGCGAAACGTACCACGGCGAATCCTCCGTGTCATTCAGGCTGAAATATTCCTTCTGGGCATCCAGTTCATCAATAACTGCCTGATCCCAAGTGCGGTCTTCCTTCGTTGCAGCAGCCGGAACTTCCAGTCCGTCCGCACGGGACATCTGATTGTTTTCCAGCGTTTCATTGACAGAGATGTAGGCTTCCAGTCCTTCATCGCCGGAGAAGAGCGGCTTGATTTCCGCACCCGTGGTGTAGTCAGTCACGCACTGCAAGCCCGTTTCAACCGTGCGGGTAATCGACGCGATTTCTACATGCGCGTTGCGGCGGATGGACAGCACATAGTCGCCAGCTTCAAGTTCGTAGCCGCGGAACTCGTTGGCGTTGGCGTCGTTCCAGTCAAACGATGCCATATCCTGTGCCACGAACTGCAGCGTCACCACTTCGCTCTCGCCGGGCTGAAGCTCCTTCGTCTTGCCGAACGCGGCCAGATTGACATACGCCTTTTCAATTCCGCCCTCGGTGTACGGCGCGGTGTAGTACAGCTGCACAACGTCCTTGCCTGCCACATCGCCCGTGTTCGTCACACGAACCTTCACCGTGATGGTTTCATTCGCCGCATGAATCACCCCAGTCGGCGCAATGTCCCCCTCGATTTCCTGCGTAAAGGTGGTGTAGCTCAAGCCGTAGCCGAACGGGTACACGACATTCTCGTCATACCATGCTTCGCCGGCATCATGTCCCTTCGTCTCATAATAACGGTAGCCGACATAAATGCCTTCGCGGTATTCCACGGAGTGATAATCTGTCATCGTATCGTCGACATAGACGTTGTTGTTCATGCGCTCGCCGTTTTCAAAGTTCTGCTCATTCGAGCCGAAATTCATGAACGTCGGATCTTTGGTGAAATCGACCGCGTAAGTATCTGCAGTGCGGCCGGACGGCGAAACCTTGCCAGAGAGGATGTTGCCGATTGCCGCCGCGCCGTCGTTGCCGGTATGACCCACCCAGAGAATCGCATCAACGCCGAGGTTGTCCTCCGTCTTCGACGCATTCACTTCCGCCAGCTCCATCGCATTGGAGGAGTTGACAATCAGGATGACTTTGGGAAAATTCGCCTTCACGTAACGAATCAGGTCTTTTTCCGTGTCCGTCAACTCCAGCATGTGCGCATTCGGGTCAGCATTCTCGTCCTGCGCATAGCCGTAAGTCACTTCATCCCTGCCCTCCGAGCCAGAACGGGAAACAACCACCAGCGCTGCATCGCTGTAAGTATCGTAAGTGTAGGCGATGGAATCCGGAATATCCGTCGGCTTCACTTCTGCCGACTTTGTGCTGTAAAAGGACAGCAGACGTTCGTTGACATCAAAGCCCGCCTGCTTCATGCCATCTTCCAGCGAGGTTTTCGGCACACCGTACTGCCCCGGACGGCCAGAGCCAGAGCCACCGCCGCCCATCATGATGTTGGCAGCACGGAAACCGAACATGGACACCTTCGTCGTCGCACTATCCAGCGGCAGCACACCGTCATTCTTGAGCAGCACAAAGCCTTCTTCACCCAACTGAATATTCAGCGCCTTTGCCGACGCGCGTTCCTGCGCCAAATTCGCGAAGTCAGCGTAGTACTTTCCCTGCGAAAGCACAAAACCCGTCTGCGCGCCCGTCACCGGCATCAGCGATTCTTCCACCGTGCCTTCCGCAAACGCCGCAGGAATCGACGTACACAGCAACGCCGTGCAGCTGAGAATCGACAGCCACTTGGAAACCGTTCTCTTCATGTTTCATTCCTCCTCCTTTTGATTGATTGCCTCTCCGCAATCATCGGATGGCTGTATCTTAGCATTTTCCTCCCGTTTTGTGCTGTTTTTCGCGTATCCTTGCATTTTCTCCCCATAAACTTGACTTTTGAGCAGGTGGTTGTTATAATCATCATGCATTGCACCGTTTTTTCGTGAATAGTGCCAGATAGCCGTATCTGCACATCTACTGCGCGATGAGGGAGGCAGCCATGATTCGCATTGCTATTGTCGAGGATGATCAAAGTGCCGATGACCAGCTGACCGCCTGTCTGGAAAAGCTGTCGCTGCAAAGCAAGGAAGTATTTGATTTATCGCATTATCCCGATGCCCAGCAGTTTTTGTTCGCGTTTCATTCGCAGTTTGACTTAATTTTTATGGACATTGAAATGCCAAACATGGACGGCTTGTCCGCAGCGCGCAGAATGCGTGAAATCGACAGCAACGTCGCACTGGTCTTTGTCACGAACCTTGCGCGCTATGCTATTAACGGCTATGAAGTCAGTGCACTGGATTATATTCTGAAGCCTTTGGATTACGATGCGTTCTATTTGAAAATGCAGAAGGTTCTTCGCTACTGCCAGACACAGCAGCAGCGCCGTCAGCAGAACGTGGTGATTCCTACCGCGGACGGCAACATCCACTTGCCGCTCAGTGAGCTGCTCTATGTGGAGGTAGTGTCGCACACGCTGATTTACCACACACTTTCTCATGATTACGAAACGTACGGGACACTCAAAAACGTGGAGAAGAAATTGTCTCCGCACGGTTTTTTCCGCTGCAACAGCTGCTATTTGGTCAATCTGCAATACATTCGCCGCATTGATGGCTATACCGTCTATGTCGGCGAAACGCCGCTTGCAATTTCTCATCCCCGGCGCAAGGACTTTCTTGCCGCAATGACCCAATTCTGCGAACGGAGGGCAAATACTCAATGAATCTGACCAATATCTGGGGCTCTTTTAGTTATCTTTCTGCCCTCTTTGTCGCCGTTTATATTGTCGCGATGAAACTGCCCCGAAAAAAAATGTTTCCGCTTCGTCTGCTTTGCTGTACCGGCGTGGTCATCCTCTACAAATGCTGTTCTGATGCCTTTGTTTACGCCCTTCCGCCGGACGATACCGTGACTCTGCTTTTCCGTGTGCTGGATAGTTTTCTGCTGTATTGCCTATCGCTGCTGTCCATTGGCTTCTGCTTTGAATGCGATTTCTGGGCCATGCTGTTCTGTTCCACTGCCGGTTACTGTATGCAGCACATGAGTCAGCGAACGTATCTGCTATTAGTACGTTTCATCAGCGTTTCCATGCACCCACTTCTCAAAGCACTCATGCTGATTTGCATCACGGCGGGATATTATGTTATCCTCTATTTCACCATGATTCGAAAAGCTGACTACCGGGGAACGATGCTCAACAACCGCATACAGATTGTTGTCAGCTGTATCGCCGTGCTGGTCACGATTTTCCTCAATTCCTTTGCGCATCGTGCAGCCATCGGTTTTCCGTCAGTGCAGAGTTATATTATGGTATTTTCCTGCTTAACGGCACTGCTGTCCTTCTATGTGGAATTTGGCTGGCTTGCTGCACGCAGGGCAGAAATCGAAAAGAGCACCGTGCTGCAAATGGCGGAAGACGACAGCAAGCAATTTCAAATTGAAAAAGACATCATCGACCTCATTAACGTAAAATGCCATGACCTGAAGCATCAAATTTCCGCGCTGAACGGCGTGATTCCGCCCGATGAAGTCAAGGCGCTTCAAGAAACCGTCAACATCTACGATTCTATTTTCAAAACCGGCAATCATGCACTGGATATTGTGCTGACGAATCGCAGTCTCCTTTGCGAAAAGAAGGGTATCACGCTGACATGCAGCATCGACGGACAGCCGCTGCAGTTTCTCTCTGATGCAGAAATCTTCTCCCTATTCAGCAATTTGCTGGACAATGCCATCGAAGCTGTTGAGCAAATCAAAATTCCCAGCAAACGTCTCATCAGCCTTACTGGTCAAAGCACTTGCGGCACGTTTGTCATTCAGGAAGAGAACTATTTGCTTACTGCGCCGCAGTTTGAAAACAATCTGCCGCTGACCACCAAACAGGACAAGCGCTACCACGGTTTCGGCACAAAAAGCATCAGCATGATTTGCGAAAAACACCAAGGGCACTGCACCATGAACGTGATGAAGGATATTTTCGAGGTGCGGATTGTATTCCCGATGGTGGATGGTGAAGCGAAAAAAGTGTAAAGATGCATGGAAATCTGAACGCTATTATCCGCTCTTCTGTATTCAATTGGACACTGACTGCATCTTTCATAACGATATAACCGCAGCGTCCGCGCTGCATTCATTGGGATTGGGAAATGTGTTTCCAACAAGCTAATCGTCATTTTTAGCAAAATGACCCTGCTTGTCACTACTTCTTCCTCCACGGAGGCGGAAATTAGCAAGCAGGGTTTTTGTTTATCTAAATTTAGAATGCCTGTGAATGCAGCAGCTCTACGCATGGTAATGCTAATGAATTAGCGGTATAGCGCTCCCCCATTCCTTGCTGTTAGCAGTTTCAGAAAAAATTTTTCAATCCGCTTCAAATCGTGTCGCAAAGTGGTGTTTTTTCTACAGTTCGAGTGTGAAGGAGGTATATAAATTTCCCTTCACATGAACAGAAAGGAGGCTGTTGTCAAGAATGAACTGCTCTCGTCTACTGCTATGTTGCCGCCAAGCGCCCAACGATTCAGGATGAAGTGATTTCAAACTGCCTCCTCAAAAATTTTTTCTAAATTTTTGCGAATCGCGTAAAAAACGCCAAATTTTTTACCAGTTATGGTGGAGAAGCAGTTCTTCTCCATCAGAAGATAAAGGAGGCGATTTCTATGATTATGATTTTCAAACAAGACACTCGAATTAGCCTACACAGATGAATGGCAGCTGTACCACTACGGCTAATTCAGAAACCTGCGAATCGCTGGATAGCTTCCCACAAGCGTTCCATCCAACGAATCAACGCATTTTTGAAACACAAGGAAGTGAACCCGAATGTCCAAGAAGCAATTCTGCTCGTCTGCAAATTTCCCCGCATGGTTCGACGGCACAAATCTCAGCGAGCCGCTATTCTGTACCGCATTTCTGCAAACCCATCAGCTGATTTTCAGTGAAGGTTCGTTCTTCACGCCAAATGGTCGAATGCAGGACTGCACACCACTGAAAGAAGTCATCTTTCAAGAAATCCACTCCTACATTTGCTCCGGCGTTCCCAACAAAATCAAAAACATCATTGAGGTGCTGAAAATCATTGCGTATGTGCCGGAATTTCCGCTGGAGGAAGATTGCATTCATTTGAAAAACGGCACGCTGTTTCTGGATGGCACATTGGATAGCACTGCTCGTCATGTTGTCCGCACACGACTCCCGGTGGTCTACAATCCTGATGCGCCAACGCCAACAAAGTGGATAGCGTTTCTTGATGAGCTGCTTTACCCAGAGGACATCCCCATGTTCCAAGAGTTCGTCGGTTATCTTCTGCTGCCCACTACGCTATTTGGTGTGATGACAACGGCTTCGCGCCGCTGAAATCACGAACAGTTTCGGATTTTCTGATTTCCAACGCCTCCAAGCACCACATCGAACACACCAACAACATACACAGCGTGGATGGTCGTCAAGTATGGGGGTAAAGGCATCCGGCTCATGATTGACGCTGGTGTCCGCAGCCGGAACGGATTGCAGCGAACTTATGACAAGAATGACCCATTCACATGAGCTGAGAATATCAGCAAGAAGTTATGTACATACGTAAGCTCATTCATGTGCGCAGACAAATCACATTCATCAACAACTGACCCATAGAAAAGCTAACCAAGTCCAAGGCCGGGCTCCGTGAAGTTCCCCTGCTGCCAGAGCTGGAACAGATTTTGCGGAATCACATGCCAGCAAACGAAGATTTCGCCCAATATGTGGTGGGTGACGAGGACGCATTAAGCGAACGTTCCTTCCGAAACACATGGAAGCGAATCTGCAAGAAAGTCAACCTTCCCAAGGGTGTGACCCCGCATGTGCTTCGCCACACCTTCCTGACCCAGCTGCAAGCCACAGGTCGCGTAGACATCAAAACCTTGCAGAGCATTGCCGGACATTCCAAAATTACGATGACCATGAACACCTACGTCCACAAAGATGTCGGCAATGTCGAGAAAATCAGCCGGACAAGCGACGGACTTTTCAGCCGCGCATGACTGTAAAAAATACATCATTATGCAAATAAGAGCCTCCTGATTTTGCACAGATTTCACGCTTGAAAAGTCCGGAGAATGCCGACTCTGCAAGGTTTTCCGCGATTTCCGCACAGGCAGATCTTTTGCACAAAACCGACTGCATACAAAAACACCCCATGACTGCCATAACAGCCATAGGGCGCAAAATGCTTGGTACAGAAGGGAACTCAGCGCTTGCTGAACTGGGGCGCGCGACGAGCAGCCTTCAGGCCGTACTTCTTACGTTCCTTCATACGAGGATCGCGGGTGAGGAAGCCAGCCTTCTTCAGGGCAGCACGCAGTTCCGGATCAGCCTTGCACAGGGCACGAGAGATGCCGTGACGAATTGCGCCGGCCTGACCGGACACACCGCCGCCGCAGACATTCACCAGCACGTCGAAAGAGGTCGTGCTGGTCAGCGTCAAGGGCTGACGAACGGTCATCTTGAGGGTCTCCAGACCGAAGTAGTTATCAATATCACGCTTGTTGATGGTCACTTTGCCATCACCGGCGACCAAGCGGACGCGGGCAACAGCCTTCTTGCGGCGGCCAACAGCGCTGTAATCAACCTTAGCCATTTGTTTTTCTCCTTTCCGCCTTACACGAGGTCAAACTTCACGGGCTTCTGCGCCGCATGGTCATGATTCGGGCCAGCGTAGACCTTGAGCTTCTTGGCCATCTGGCGACCCAGCGGTCCCTTGGGCAGCATACCCACGACAGCACGGCGGATTGCAAATTCAGGCTTCTCAGCCAGCAGCTTGCGGTACTTGATTTCCTTCAGGCCGCCGACATAGCCGGTGTGATGATAATAAATCTTCTGATCCAGCTTCTTGCCGGTCATGACGATCTTATCCGCATTGATGATAATGACATAATCGCCGGTATCCACATTGGGGGTGTAAATCGGCTTATTCTTGCCGCGAAGGATGTTCGCGACCTGGCTGGCCACACGGCCAAACACCTGACCCTCGGCATCGACAACATACCACTGACGGGTAATGTCAGCCGCTTTCGGCATGAACGTCTTCAAAGGTTTTTCCTCCCTAAGTGATGGTTCTCTATGTGTGTGCGGCACGGCATGATGGTCGCATGTCCTCCGCGGGTGTTTCAATAGTTTCCGGGGCAAGCGGAGCTATTGATGCCATCTACTATTGTACAATAAACGTGCCGCTTTGTCAAGCGCAAAATGCGCATTTTTCAAGGATTAACTGTGATAAGGAACTAATTTACTTAGCTGTACTGGCATATTCATCGGTATTCCAGAAGCGTTCTTCGGACATTCGGCGCACCTCCCTTCATTTGAAAACTGAAAGTTGTTTAATTCTTTTCGTAATAAACAATATCCATCTTATTATTTATATTTTCAACCAATCCTGTCCTTTTATATCCCAACTTCTCATATAAATAACAATTTCCTTCTTCTTGAAGAATGGTGTAAAGTTTCCAATTATCATGTCCATGAATTTTTTCGACTTCTTCAAATGCTTTTTGTGCCAACCCTTTATTTCTAAATTCTTTCATAATAAAAACAGGTGCTACTCTTTTTCTACTTCCATCTTTTTTATCTACAACTCTAATCGCACCAACTAAATTATCTCCGTCAAAAATATAATAGAAATATGTAAATTCTTGTGATAATTTAGCTTCTATTCTTTCTTTTGCCTCATTTCCAGGACTTGTTTCATAGTCTTGATATCTTTCTAACAAATCGGAAAAAGCTTCTGTTTGCATTTTCCATATTTTTTCACAATCATTTACATTTGCTCTTATTAGTTTCATAACATCACCTCGTCAAATTCAACGTTTCTTCTTTGTTTCTTTCAATAAAGTTGCCTGTTCCATTTCCTTTTCATAACTGCCATTGGCATAGGCAACGTCCAAAATAGCACGTTCCAGTTTATCTTTCGCCAACCGTTTCATTACGGCGGCGGTCTGCTCGTCCAGCGTGCCACGGCGGAGATACTGCGTGATCGTATTCATGCGGCGATTGTAGATCGCCCTAATCGGATGATCGTCCGCAAGCTCTCGTTGCTCTCTGCCTTTGAGATTGCCGATCTGTCTGCAAGTGCGCCCACGCTTATCCCCCGGAGCAAGTCCTCCGCAGTATTTGGTCTGCCTTGCATCCGTGATCAGAAACCACTTGCCGCAAATAGGGCATAGTTACTTGCCACTATTAAGCCAAGGGTTTTCGGAGGTTTTTTCCCCTTTTGACGCGCCTTTTTGATGATTTGCCGCTATGCTTCCCAAAAGCCGTCAGCGTTTCCGCTTCTTCGGCGGACGTTCCGGCAGTTCTTCCCACATCGCCTGCACCATGGCGCGGAGCTTTGCGGAATCGGCGAGAATCGGGACGTGCAGCATAGGCTTCGCGCCATCGTAGGGTGGCTCGGCGGAAGTACCCGGCATGAAGCGCCACGCAGCGGGGACATTCTTGACCATGAAGCCCGTGCCGTATACGCCGCCGAAAATCCGCTCGCGGTAGTAGAAGATGAACCCGCCCATCATGGGGATTCGGCGGACTTCCGGCAGCGGCGCCAGCTGGGCAGAGACGAAATCCGCCAGCTCGCGATTCGTCATGCGCTTCCGCAGATTCTCGACGCGCCCGGCGATATTCGCGGCAAACTGCTCGTCCGTGAACGACGGGTCGCGGGTGCTTTGCCAAAGGCTGCACGGCAGGTCGGGGCACTGCGCGCAGTTCAGCAAGCCCTTTTTCTCCCGCACACAGGCGTAAATCGGGCACGCGCAGCCCGTCGGCGCATGAAACACGCGCCCCTGACATTCGTTGCAGCTCCGGCACAGTCCCCCAAAGAATGAACACGCGCCGCAGTCCGTGCCGCAGACGCTGATGCTTTCGCTCATGTTGATACCTCTTCCGGCGGATAAACGCCGTTTTTCTCCATTGTACGCCCATTTTCGCACGATGTCTTGAAGAAACGCGACACGTTTTCCCCGTGATAGCGGCGAAACTCGCGGCACAGGTGCGCCTGATCCGCAAAGCCGTAGCGCGCCACCGCGTCCTGCACGTCCGTCACTGTCCCGCGGCAAATCTCCTGATAGAGTGCTTGATACCGCACCAGCGCGCTCCCCTTCTTCGGTGTCATCCCCCAGTACTCGCCCAAAAGGCGCTCCAGCTGACGGCTGCTGATGAACAACTCGTGCGCCCACTCGCTGATGGTCGCCGTTCCCCGATGGCATAGCAGCGCATCCGCCGCCGTCTCCACCAGCGGATTTTCTCGGCACTGAAACGCCAGCAGGACGCTCTGCGCATACGCCGCGCGCGATGGCAATCCATCCAGTTCCAGCACTCGCGCCCGCAGTGCCCGGTCAAGTCGACCGAATCGGACTTCCGGCGATTCAGAGCCGTTCAGCGTGCCGCGAAGGGCATCATCCGCAAACGCATACGCGCCGAAGGCATGGAAGCGGATGGCGAATGTGCTCACCGTATGCCCCGGAATCATCGGCAAATGCGCAGTGCCGCACACGTCGCTGACGCCGCAGAAACTCGCTTGGATGATGCGTCCCGCCGTTTCGTCAATGTGGTAGATGAGGTCAGCGCAGACATCGGGAATGATGCGCGTCGGGGATGCGCCAGCGCCGATGATGCCGCCCCAGAAGCAGCGAATCCACCTTTGCAGGGATTCGCAGGGCAGGATTTCATGGTGTGCCGCCGTTGCGAGGAAGGGAGTGGCCGTCAGGGGCTGCCACATGCGGCGGATGTTTATCATTCGCGGTTCTCCTTCCTCATACAACGCTTTTGCTGCAGGGGATTTCGTCTCTGCGGAGGCGACAAGGGAGCTTTCCGTTCGCCCCCTTGACCCCTTCGGCCGTCACTTTTCCGTCTCAAACGTCACGTTCCGCCCGTCGGAGCGGCAGATAATTGTCCCCTGCTCGTCGGTGCGGAAAACGACAACATCCGCGTCGCGAAGGCGGCTCAGGGTGCTTTCCGCCGGATGACCATAGGTGTTGCCCTTGCCGACGCTTATGACAGCGTACTGCGGCATGATTTCACGCAGGAAAGCATAGCACGTCGAGGTTTCACTGCCGTGATGACCGACTTTCAGCACCGTCGCCTGCAGCGGTTCGCCATTTGCCAAAAGCGCGTGCTCCGCGTTCCACTCCGCGTCGCCCGTGAAGAGGAACGACGTGCTGCCGCAGTCCACGCGCACGACCAGCGACATGTCGTTTGTGTCCGTGAAGCCTTGCCCGTCGGAGAGGAACGTCACCTGCGCGCTGCCGAGATAAAAGCTGTCGCCAATGCTCGGCACGGTCAGCGAAATCCCCTGCCTTTCGGTGTACTTCACCAGTGAGCTGAATACCTTCGTATCCCACTGCGTCACGGGCGAATACACCGCGCCGACCGTGCAGGCATTCAGCGCGCCGGGCAGACCGCCAATGTGATCTTCATGCGGATGCGTCGCAATGATGGCGTCAAGGTGCTCAATCCCCAGCGTCTTGGTCAGGTAGGCGTAGACAAATTGGCTGGCGGAGGCTTTGCCGCCGTCAATCATCATGGCATGACCGTCGCTGACGAGAATCGCGCCGTCCGCCTGACCGACATCGAGGAAATACACCGTTAAATCAGCGGATGAAGCAGGGGCGGTGGTTGCCGTCGGCAGCTTCGTCGGAATCGGCGCGAGGAAATCATCCCCGTTCGGCGCGTCGCTGCGGACGAACAGCAGCACCGCCATCAGGAGTGTCAGCAGCAGTTGGAAAATCGTCCGGCGTGTCGCCCTGCGCCGCATCGTCCGGCGTTTTTTCTTTCTCATCGTGTACCCGTGCTGCCGAAGCCGCCGCGGGACGCATTGTCAAGGTGCTCCACCGTCACCAGCTCCGGCTTGTCCATCTTCCTCATCACGCGGAACTGGCAGATGCGGTCGCCGCGCGCGATCGTCGTGTCGCGCATGGCCAGCGCTGGAAAGCCCCACACGTCGTCGTCACCGCAGTAGCTTTCGTCGATGACACCCATGCTGTTCGCCTGCAAAATCCCCCACTTGCGGAAGGTCGAGCTGCGCGGCACAATGTGCGCCTCGTACCCCTCCGGCAGCTGCATCGACACGCCCAGCGAAATAATGCGGAACTCCCCCGCGTGCATCGTCACGGTTTCCGCCGCGCACAGGTCAATCCAGTCCCCCTGCGGCAGGATGGTCAGCGGCACTGCGCCGTCGTGATATCGGACCAGAATCTTCATGCTTGTTCCCCTTTCTGTTTGCCTTTTTATCATAGCACAAAAAGGCATTGCGGGGAAGACGAACACGCAGATTTTTCTTTTCCCAAAAAACTTCCGATTCTCGGGATGAAAATGCCCGCGCGCTCCGTTAGATGGGCAGATGCCACCCCAAAGACGATTTAATTAGGAAAGGATTGACCCGATGAACATCACGCTCAAGCCCATTGACGAAAGCAACTTTCTGGATGCATTCCATTTGCAGCTCCGCGACGACCAGACGCAGTACGTCTCCCACCCGATTCGCAGCCTTGCACAGGCGTATGTTTACCGCAATCAGTGCCAGCCGTTCGGCATTTACGCTGACGCGCGGATGGTGGGATACGTCATGGTGATTTACGACTACGACGTGCCGGAATACGACATTTGGCACATGATGATTGACGCCGCCGAGCAGGGCAAAGGCTACGGAACAGCGGCGATGAAGGCGGTGCTGGACTATATCGCGACGAAGCCGTTCGGAGATTCCGGGCGCGTTGTGCTGACGTGCCATCAGGCGAATATTCCGGCGATGCGGCTGTACGAATCGCTGGGATTCCAGCACACGGGGAATGTGGATGAGGACGGCGAGGAGGAAATGGTGAAGGTGGTGTAAACCTACGCAAATTGAAACCCGCGGCGAGCGCAAGATCTGTTCGCCGCGGGTGATTTAAGTTTGTCTGATTGCTTTTATTTTCTGTCTTTCGTCAATTCCGCCGTGATTTCGTCACTGCGCTTCTTCAGTTTCGCAACTTCTTCACGCAATTCCTTTCCGTCTTCTTTTATCGCAGCAATTTGAGCATCGACTTTCTGATGATGTATTGTCTTTTCGTCATCAGCAATCTTCTTCAAAGATTCCAGCTTCGGTCTTGCCTCATTGTCCAGTCGCGCCTGAATCGCTTTTTTCTCCTTGCCCTTAAAAATGCCGCACTTTGCCCTTTGGGCTTCAAGTTTGCGAATGACATCACGCTGTTGACTGACCTCAGCCTCGCAGGGGAGCCGCCTATCGCGTTCCTCACGCAGTTGGTCAAGTTCAGCAGCATGTTTTTCTTCAATCGCAGCAATTTGAGCATTCAGTTCGTCCATCTTTTTTGCAAGTTCCTCTTGCTCGTTATCAAGCTGTGCCTTTTCTTCTGCATGTTCTTCCCAGTATTTTGTGATTTTTTCTTTACGTTCTTTCTCTTGCTCCGCTTTCTGCCGTGCTTCTATTTTTTGAGGAATTTCCTTTAGTTTTTCCCTATATTCATTTATCATTTGCCTATGGTTGTTCTTGGCTTCATCCGACAATCCATATTCTTCATGCCACCCCAGCGTTTCACACTTAGCCCAAAACGACGTGTACCCCCAAACGATTTTCCAGCTTCCAGATGAAATAACACACTCATGAATATGGATAATATTGTTGTAAATTTTTTTTAGCAGTTCAGGACTTGTATCATCATTAGACCACTTTTCAGCATAACCAAGCAGAACTGTGAGGCAAGTAGACTCGACCAAGAATGTATCCCATATTTGCTTAGTCGGGCGATATAGATCGGTGTCCTCGATTACCCAGCGCTGATCACTTCTACCAAATGGATCTATTCCCTTTCCCATGTAGTCTCTATAATAATTGTATGCCACGGTCGTGCTCCACGAATTATCGCAAACTGTAATGCAATTTGAAATGAAGAAATTGTCAAAACTCATCATATATTCGTCCATAGAATCATGCAATCCCAGTTCGATAAACGCAAAGTTTATTTTCGTTCTCGAATCAGTAAATACATCTACAATCTTTGTGACACTTGCCAGTGTAGGTCTATTCTCCTCAAATTGTTTTAGCCAAAAGTAAACATCGCTCTCATGACAATTTTTCAGCGATGCCAGAATATCATATTTCTTAATTTCCTTCTCTTCTTCCGAAAGCAAGTTAAAGGCTGTCATAATGCAATTGTGTGCTTCCAAAATTCTATCATTCACCGCGGTTGTCCGGTAATTGACCGCTTCGCCCTTCAATTTCCATGCCTCATAGTTTTTATCATCCATTGCAATCACCTGATTGCAAAAGCTTTCTGCTTGTTCGTAATTTTGAGATTCAAACGAACTTTTCGCAAGGTTCAGAAGGTTCTCAAGCTGTGCAGCATTCTTTACTTCCACTGGTGTGCTGCTAACCTCGCCCATCATTTTCCTTGCTTCTTCAACGGAATATTTACAGCCGCAAGTCTGGCAAACAAACACACCGTCCTGCTTCAGCAAGTCAGTACCGCCGCACATTTCACAAGTAAGCTGTTTCATTCTCTTCCTCCATATTGCTTTTATGCAAATTCCATTATTTTCAGAAATGCTGCCCGCACAGATTTCCAAGAAAATGGAAGCTGCAATCTTTTCAGTGAGAAACTGCCAGTAATGCCACGTTTCTCACCATCTTTCAGTAGCATCATATCCGTTTTTTTGCTATTTGTCAAGCATTTTCCGCAAATAAATCATTTTTCTGCACAAGGAAAAGCGCGGAACAGCATTTCCCGCCATCCGCGCTTCTTCGTCACTTTTCATCCAAGGTTCAGGGCAACCCTTACCCTCTCCCGCACCAACTTGTCATCTCCCTCAAACTCTCCACAATCCCTGGCAGCTTCTTTACCACCTCGTCAATATCCGCCTGCGTGGTGTCCGTGCCGAGGGTCAGCCGCAGCGAACCTTTCGCTTCGTCGCGCGTCAAGCCAATCGCCGTCAGCACATGGCTGGGGTCAAGGCTGCCCGCGGTACACGCCGACCCGCTCGATGCCGCGATGCCCTCCAAATCCAGCCGGAGCAGCACCGCTTCGCCCTCGATGCCCGCAAAAGACACGTTCACGTTGTTCGGCAGGCGCTTGTCCATCGTGCCGTTGATGCGCATGTTGGGAATCGCCGCCGTCAAGCCGCTGATCAGCCGATTGCGCAGGAAAGTCATCCGCGCCGCGTTCTCCGCCAAGCCCTCTTCCGCCAGTTCAATCGCCTTGCCCAAGCCGACGATGCCCGGCAGATTCTCCGTGCCTGCGCGATGTCCGCGTTCCTGCGCGCCGCCGTGAATCAGCGGGTCGATTTTCACGCCCTTGCGGATGTACAGCGCGCCGATGCCCTTCGGCCCGTGGAACTTGTGTGCCGAGAGGGACAGCATGTCCGCGTGGAGCGCCTCGACATCCAGCGGAATCGCGCCAACAGCCTGCACCGCGTCCGTGTGGAAGAGTACGCCGCGTTCGTGGCAGAGCGCGCCAATCTCCGCAACGGGTTCGAGCGTGCCGATTTCGTTGTTCGCCGCCATCACACTGACCAGCACGGTATCCGGGCGCAGGGCGTTCTCCACCTGCTGGACGGTCACGAAGCCGTCCGCATCCACCGGGAGATACGTCACCTGCCAACCCTGCGCTTCCAGCCACTGGCAGGTATGCAGGATGGCATGATGCTCAATCTGCGTGGTGATGATGTGCTTGCCCTTCTCCTGATGCGCAAACGCCGCGCCCTTGAGCGCCCAGTTGTCGCTCTCCGACCCGCCCGCGGTGAAATAGATTTCCTGCGCGCTGCACCCCAATGCCGACGCGACCTGCCGCCGTGCGCGCTCGACCGCCTTTTTCGCATCCCGTCCCGTAGAATGAATGGAGGACGGGTTGCCGTACACCTGCATATAATAAGGAAGCATTGCCTCCATCACGGGCTGCGAAACGGCGGTCGTCGCCGCATTATCCAGATAAATACGATCCATGTGTGTTCCTTCCTTTTCGCTTTCTCCTTCTGGGAATTGTAGCACGCTTTCTATCGCTTTGTCAACCGCTGATTCGCCGCTTGCACAACCGTTTGTTTTGTCCTCTTTGCATCACTTCAGCGCCATTTCCCACAAAAAAATTTGCGAAAGATTCACGAAAACGTTTGCGTAAACGCAAAAGCTGTGATACAATAAGATTGCAACAATCACTGCGGCTACGTCCGCTGCTCTGGAGGATTAGGTGCATGAAATACGGTCACTTTGACGACAAAGCCCGCGAGTACGTCATCGACACGCCGCGGACGCCCTACCCGTGGATTAACTATCTCGGCTGTGAACAGTTCTTCGGCATCATCAGCAATACCGCCGGCGGCTATTGCTTCTACCGCGATGCCCGACTGCGCCGCGTCACCCGCTACCGCTACAATAACATGCCTGTGGACAACGGCGGCCGCTACTTCTACATCAAGGATGGCGACACGGTCTGGAATCCCGGCTGGAAGCCCGTCAAAACGGAGCTGGACAGCTATTCCTGCCGTCACGGCATGGGCTACACCATCATTACCGGTCAGAAGAACGGTCTGACCGCCAGCCAGCTCTCTTTTGTGCCGATGGGCGTGAACGCCGAGGTGCATCAGGTGACGCTGCGCAATGATTCCGGCGCGCCCAAGGACATCATCCTGACGTCGTTCGTCGAGTTCTGCCTTTGGAACGCGCAGGACGACATGACGAACTTCCAGCGCAACTTCTCCACCGGCGAGGTTGAGGTGGAAGGCAGCGTCATCTACCACAAGACTGAATACCGCGAGCGCCGCAATCACTATGCGTTCTACGCCGTGAACACCCCCGTGGACGGCTTCGACACCGACATGGAGACGTTCCTTGGGCTGTACAATGGCTTTGAAAACCCGCAGGCGGTTTTCACCGGCAAGATGGGCAACTCCATCGCGTCCGGCTGGCAGCCGATGGCGGCGCATCAGGTGAAGGTGTCCCTTGCCCCCGGCGAAGAGCGCCGCTTCAACTTCGTGCTGGGCTACGTCGAAGTGCCGCAGGCGGAAAAGTTCGTCGCGCCCAGCGTCATCAACAAAGCCCCTGCGAAGGCGCTGCTGGAGAAGCTGACGACTGACGAGCAGATTGCCGAAGCGTTCGACGCGCTGAAGAAGCACTGGGACAACCTGCTGTCCGCCTATGTGCTGACCACCCCCGACGAGAAGCTGGGCCGCATGGTCAATATCTGGAATCCCTATCAGTGCATGGTCACGTTCAACATGAGCCGTTCGACCTCCATGTTCGAGAGCGGCATCGGGCGCGGCATGGGCTTCCGCGATTCTTCGCAGGACTTGCTCGGCTTCGTGCATCAAATCCCCGAACGCGCCCGCGAACGCATCCTCGACATCGCCGCGACGCAGTTCCGCGACGGCGGCTGCTATCACCAGTATCAGCCCCTGACCAAGAAGGGCAACAACGACATCGGCGGCGGCTTCAATGACGACCCGCTGTGGCTGATTGCCGGTACGGCGGCGTACATCAAGGAGACGGGCGACTTTGGCATTCTCGACGCCGCAACGCCCTACGACTGCAATCCCGACGACTGCGGCACGCTGCTGGAGCACCTCGAAGCGAGCTTCTACCACGTCGTCAACAACAAGGGGCCGCACGGTCTGCCGCTGATTGGCCGCGCCGACTGGAACGACTGCCTGAACCTGAACTGCTTCTCCGACGAACCGAGCGAATCCTTCCAGACGTTCTCCAACCCGAACGCGCCGGATGAGCGCGTGGCGGAATCCGTGCTGATTGCGGGCATGTTCGTCGCCATTGGGCCGGATCTGGTCGCGATTCTGCGCCGCCGCGGGCTTGACGACAAGGCGGACGCCTGCCAGAAGGAAATCGACGCGATGAACGAAGCCATCCTGCGCGACGGCTGGGACGGCGAGTGGTTCGTCCGCGCTTACGACGCCTTCGGCCACAAAATCGGCTCGAAGGAATGCGAGGACGGCAAGATTTACATCGAAAGCCAAGGCTACTGCATCATGGGCGGTGTCGGCGTGAAGGACGGCAAGGCGGAAAAGGCGCTCGAATCCGTCCACAAGTATCTGGAAACCAAGCACGGCATCGTGCTGCTCCAGCCCGCCTACAAGGAGTACCACCTCGAACTGGGCGAAGTTTCCTCTTATCCGCCGGGATACAAGGAAAACGCGGGCATCTTCTGCCACAACAACCCGTGGATTATCGCCGCGGAAACCGTTGTCGGCCACGGCGACCGCGCCTTCGACCTGTACAGCCGCATTGCCCCCGCCTACCGCGAGGAAATCAGCGACCTGCACAAGATGGAGCCGTATGTGTACAGCCAGATGATCGCCGGCAAGGACGCAAAGAACTTCGGTCAGGCAAAGAACAGCTGGCTGACCGGCACAGCGGCATGGAACTTCTACGTCATCAGCAACTACATTCTGGGCATCAAGCCGGACTGGGAAGGTTTGAAGGTTGACCCGTGCATTCCGCACACTTGGGACGGCTATCAGGTGAGCCGCCGTTTCCGCGGAGCAACGTATGCGATCGCGATTGAGAATCCGTCGCATGTGTGCCGCGGCGTAAAGCAGGTGACGGTGGATGGACAGGCGATTGCGGGCAATGTCCTGCCGGTATTTGCGGATGGCAAGACGCATCAGGTCACGGTAACGCTGGGCTAAGGATAAAAACTTTCGGAAAAAGCTAATTGGGGGTAACGCGCTCAAGCCGGGCTGCCCAAAACGGGTCAAGGGGCAATGCCCCTTGCAGGGTCAAGGGACAGCGTCCCTTGTGAGGTTTGGGGCAACGCCCCAACTGTTCCGCGGGCGACCAATTCAAAGGAAGAAGTCAACAAAGGCGCAGGCAGCGAAGCGTCCCTGCCAGTAACTTTGCGCTCCCGCAGGAGCGCCCCCAAGCCGCTTTATCAGCCACTTGCACATTGTCGCGCCAGATGAGCGCGACCGACCAGCATCGGGAGAAGTCGTTTCTCGGTGCTGGTCTTTTTTGTTGCAGGGAGATTTCGCCTCTGCGGAGGCGACCAGAGGGCTTTGCGGTCGCCCTCTGGACTCCTTCGCATTGCACTCCCATGTTTCTTGATTTTTCATGTTACAGGGGGTATCGCGCCTGCGGGCGCGATAAGAGCGCAACAAAACAGGACGTCCCCTTTCGAGAACGCCCTGCATTGCATATGTGATTAGTCTTCCAGATGCGCCGCCGCGTAAGCACCAGCGTCACGACCGGAGACGAAGCAGTAGGACTGCGCGCAGCCGCCATAGTTGGTATACGCCTTGTCCTCGTTGAACAGAACGCCCATGCTGTCCGTGCCGCAGGCGAACAGACCCGGAATCACGTTGCCATTCGTGTCCAGAACTTGCAGGTTCTCGTTCACGTCCAGACCGCCGCAGGTGCTGTAAATGTACGGCGCGCCGGTGAAGGCGACGTAGTATTCCGAATCCGCCGCGACCGTGCCCAGACGCTCGAACTTGCTAGCATCCTTGCCGAATGCGTCGTTCTCCGGGTTGTAGCCCGCGACAGACGCTTTCAGCGCATCAGCAGAGAAGTCTCCGCCAATCTGCGCCGCCAGCTCGTCCAAGGAAGACGCCTTGTAGATGAAGCCCGCTTCGATGCCCGCGTCAATCACGGTGTCGATGTTCGTCAGCGGAACGTCCGCTTTGATGCCGCCCTGCGTCAGATAACGGCCAGACGCATTCGCGCTCAAGCCCTGCGCACGCAGGATGTCAATCTGCTCCTTGCTGTACACATAGTAGAAGTGATTTCCCTGATAGAAAGCGTTCATGGCGATGGACGATTCGTTGATGAAGCGCTCGCCCTTCATGTTGACCGCCATTCCCTCCGCCGTGCAGACCAACCCATAGGGAATGTCGTTGTCCTCGGCAGAGAACTGCGTGGTGATGACCGTCGGCGCAACGAAGTGAGACATCGGGTACATGCCAATGGCGCGGGTCGCCGCACCGTTTTCGATGGCAGACTCAATCATCTTGCCGTCGTTGGTGGACATGCCGAAGAGCTTGTACGCCTGACCGATGTACTTCTCCTGCATTTCGTCGCTGCCAGCGAAGCCGCCCGTGCAGAGGATGACCGCCTTGGCGTTGATGGTCACGCTCGTGCCGTCCGCCTTGATCGCGCGCACGCCGACTGCCTTGCCGTCCTGCATAATCAGCTCGGTTGCTTCCGTTTCCAGCAGGTACTGACCGCCCATCTCGGTGTAGCGGTCATACGCCTTGGCGAAGAAGCTCTCCGTCAGCTGCTTCTGACCGACATAAGAGGAGAAAATCGCCCACTTGCCGCCGACGAAGCCGACCGCCGGGGTGAACTCGAAGCCATAGCTTTGCAGCCAGTCGCAGGTCTCGCCGCTTTCATAGATGACCTTGGCAATCAGCTCCGGCTTCGCGCCCTGCGCGCCGTCCACCGTCGTGTAGTCCGTCCACGTCGCATAGAGAGCATCCGCATCCACCAGTTGCTCGCCAGCCGCCTTGGTGTGAACGCCATTAATCGGGTCTTTCCAATCCACAATTTCGCTCGCGACCTGACTGGGCGCGTTGACGTTCGCAGGGCCGGAAGTCGTTACACCCGTGCCGCCCCACTTGCCAGCCTTGTCGATGGCCAGCACGTTCGCGCCGGATTCCGCCGCTGCCAGCGCCGCCGTCGTGCCGGACGAACCCATGCCGACGACTACGATATCAACATTATATTCTTCTGCAGCGTTGACTTTCGGAATCGCCTTGTACATTCCAGACACATCCATGCCCGCGCTCTCCAGCGCATTGACGACCGCCGCGCGGACACCATTGGAGCTCGCCGTCGCGCCGCAGATGGCGTCTACCGCAAGGCTCTGATTCTCCACCACGCGTGGAATCCACTTCTCCTCCACCGCGGCGATCATGCCCATCGTTTCACCATTGTCGCCCACGGTCACGGACACGATTTTGCCGTCCTTGATTTCGACCGTCACCTGCACCTTCTGCGTCAGGTTAAAACCGCGTCCCTCGCCGGTATACACGCCATCCACCAGGGCAGTTTCCGTCTTCTCTTCGCCTGCCGCCTGACGGAGGCAGTCCGCCAGCGCCGTCTTGACCGCATTCGACGTCACCGTCGCGCTCGCCACCGCGTCCACCTCATCGGCAGAGGACACGCCAATCAGCTTTTCGGTCAGCGTCTTGATGGCGGCGCCGCCAATCGTCTCGGTCTCCTTGTCGCCGGTGATGGTAGCCGCTGTGACTTTGCCATCCGTGACCGTGACCTTCACTGTCACCGCGCCGCCGAAGCCCTGACTGGTCGCCTCATAGTTGCCGGACGCAAGCTTCCCTTCCGCCGAAGCCATCGGCAGCATCATCGCCGCGCCAACGAGGAACGCCAGAACCCGTTTCGTGTTCTTCATGGTTCTTTTCCTTCTTTCCTGCGGACATTTTTTGTCTGCATATCATGATAATTATATAACAATGCACTGTGCTCGTCAATAGCTTTTCGCTAAATTGGGCAATTCCCCTTGTTTTTTTCGCATCGAAACCACCAGCTGCGTCATTTTTCAACCATAATCGGTTGCCCTTCCGCCGCATTTATGCTATCATGAAGCCATCCTGAACAAGAGCATCCGTTGGAAGATGACCGTACCCAAAATGAAAATCGTATGCTTGAAACAGGCTTCTGTTCGTGGTACAATGGCTTTGAATCTACGAACAGGAGTTTTTTTGTATGGCCAAGCAGGAGAACCGCAATACCCTCAGTACCAGCGTCCTTGTCCGGCGCTTCCTCCCCTACTTCCGCAAGTACCGCAAGACCATGGCGTTCGACCTGTGCTGCGCGGCGCTGACGACCGTCTGCGAGCTGGTGCTGCCGCTGATTGTCCGCACGATTACGACCCGCGCGACCTACGACGTCGCGTCGCTGACGGTGCCGTTCGTGCTGATGATGGGCGGCGTCTACATGCTGCTGCGCGTCATCGACGCGGCGGCGAACTACTACATGCAGTCCATCGGGCATATCATGGGCAGCCAGCTGGAAACGGACATGCGCCACGACATCTTCCACCACCTGCAGGAGCTGTCCTTCGGCTACTACTCTGACACGAAAGTCGGGCAGATCATGGCGCGCATCACGTCCGACCTGTTTGAAATCACCGAGTTTGCGCACCACTGCCCGGAGGAATTCCTGATTGCAGGCGTGAAGATTCTCGTGTCCTTCATCATCCTCTGCACGATGAATATCCCCATGACGCTGATGATGTTCGCTGTGCTACCGTTCATGCTCTACTTCGCCAAGCGCTTCAACACCAAGATGCGGCAGATTTTCAAGGAGCGCAACAAGCAGGTCGGCGAAATCAACGCGCAGGTGGAAGATTCGCTGCTGGGCATCCGCGTGGTGAAGTCGTTCGCGAACGAGGAAATTGAGGAAAAAAAGTTTGCTGACGGCAACGCGAAGTTCCTTGACCTCAAGGCGCAGTCGTACCGCGTGATGGCGCAGTTCGGCACGTCGAACCGCATTTTTGACGGGCTGATGTACATCGTGATTGTCGTCGGCGGTGCACTGTTCATCAAGGCGGGTCGGCTCAGCGCGGCGGACTTCATGGCGTATCTGCTGTATGCGAACGTGCTGCTGAATTCCATCCGCCGCATCGTTGAATTCACCGAGCAGTTCCAGCGCGGCATGACCGGCATCGACCGTTTCCTTGAAATCATGGACGCCCCGGCGGAGATTGTGGACGCGCCGGACGCGAAGGTGCTGACGGATGTCAAGGGCGAAGTCGCGTTCGACCACGTTTCCTTCCACTATCAGGACGATGACGCCGAGGTCATCCACAACCTGAACATGACCGTCCGTCCGGGGCAGTCGATTGCCTTGGTCGGGCCGTCCGGCGCGGGCAAAACCACGCTGTGCAACCTGATTCCGCGCTTCTACGACGTGACGGGCGGCTGCATCCGCATCGACGGGCAGGACATCCGCACGCTGACGCAGAAGAGCCTGCGCGAAGCCATCGGCATGGTGCAGCAGGAGGTCTACCTGTTTGCCGGGTCGGTGCTGGAGAATATCGCATACGGCAAGCCCGGCGCATCCCGCGCGGAAGTCGAAGAAGCCGCAAAACTGGCGGGCGCGCACGAGTTCATCTCCGCCCTGCCCCACGGCTATGACACCTACGTTGGCGAGCGCGGCGTTCGGCTTTCCGGCGGACAGAAGCAGCGCATTTCCATCGCGCGCGTGTTCCTGAAAAATCCGCCGATTCTGATTCTGGACGAAGCGACCTCCGCGCTGGACAACGAGAGCGAGCACATCGTCCAGCAGTCGCTCGAAAAGCTGGCGAAGGGGCGCACCGTGTTCACCATTGCGCACCGCCTGACGACCATCAAGGGTGCCGACTGCATCTGGGTGCTGACGGAGAAAGGCGTAGAAGAGCAGGGCAGCCACACAGATCTGATTGCAAAAGGCGGGCTGTATGCGCATCTGTTCGCCATGTACACCAGCGACCGATAATTTCTTGACAAGCGATACTATTCCAAATGAGAATGTGCCAAGATGCGCCGCGAATTTTTCGCGCTGGCTAACGGGAGTGAAATGCAGCGTAGCAGCGCTACGCTAAATGGAACGACCGGACGCCAGCGCGGAAAAGGCGCAAGCAGATGGCACAGGCGAATGCAGGAATAGTATGGGCAAGAAAAAGCGGTTTTCAGCCGTTATCTCTTGTAAAAGCAATTTCATTCTACTATCTCTTTTTAAGGAGGAACACTATTATGCTGCTTACCCGTGGTCTTACGTCCGATTTCGATTCCGTCTGCGCCCTGTACGCGCGCGTCACCAGTGCCATGCACGAAAAGGGCATTGCCCAGTGGAACTGGGGAACGTACCCCAACGCTGACCAGATTCACAAGAGTATCGACGCTGGAACGCTCTACGTCGTGCGCGAAGGGAACACCGTCGTCGCCGCCGTCACCCTCGATTCGACCTTTGAACCCGCTTACGACGCCGTCAACTGGCTCTTCGGCGGCAAGCCCGGCACGTTCCACCGCCTGTGCATCGCGCCGGAAAAGCAGCGGCAGGGACTGGGGCGCGGCATGATGGGTGAAATGCTCGCCATTCTGCGTTCTCAAGGCTGCACCGCGCTGCGCTGCGACACGCTGGTGAACAACAGTGCCGCTCTCACCCTCTACCAGAAAATCGGGATGCGCATCGCGGGGCATATCCGCTATGCTTCCCTGCCTGACCTGCGGTTCGCCGCGCTGGAAATGCGCCTGACGAACGACTGCCCGCTGCTGCCGCTGAAAATGCACCCGGCGTTCCGCGGCGGTAAGCTGACCCCGTGGGGCGGCGAGAAGCTGCGCACGGTGTACGGCAAGGACATCCGCGAAGTGCCGACAGGCGAAAGTCTGGAAGTGTCGTGCATTCCGGGGCTGGAATCGACCGACGACGCGGGCGTAAAGCTGCCCGACCTGATTGCCGCTTACGGCGAAGCATTCGCGGGCGAGTACGCCAAAAAGCCCTTCCCGCTGCTGCTGAAGCTGATTGATGCCGCCGAACCGCTGTCCGTGCAGGTGCATCCGAACGACGATTACGCTGCACGCGTGGAGAACGGCAAGCTCGGCAAGACCGAGGCATGGCTGATTCTGGACGCACCGGAAGGCAGTCAGCTCGTCTACGGCATCAAGCCCGGCACAACGCTTGACACCCTGCGCGCCGCGTGCGAACAGGGCGCGGCAGTCGAGCCGCTCCTGCGCCGCGTGACGGTGCATCCGGGCGACGTGTGTTTCATTCCGGCGGGCTGCATCCACGCCATCGGCGCGGGCATCATGCTCTACGAAATCCAACAGTCGTCCGACATCACCTACCGCTTCTACGACTGGGATCGCGTGGACAAGAACGGCAACCGTCGCGAACTGCACCTACAGAAGGCGCTGGACGTGACCGACCTGACCTTCTCCCTCGACCCGATTCCCGCGCCCGATAAGCCCGTTGCGCGCGTGCTGGATGAAAAATATTTCACGCTGGACTTGGTGAATATACAGGGTGAAGCGGTGCTGCCCGCCGTGACGGCATTCGGGCTTTTGACGGCGCTCGACGGCGACTTGACCGTGCGTTTTGCGGGTGGTCAACTGACGCTGCGCAAGGGCGAAAGCGCGTACATCCCGCACACCGCGCCCGTGCTGACACTTCACGGCAAGGGACGCGCCGCGCTGTCCATGCCGCGGTAAATGAAAATCCGGAGGTGAAGCATGAAGAAATACTGCTTCCACCCGCCAAAGAATATCATCGTCGGAACGCTGGCGGCGATGCTCTGGGTCGCCGTCTTCCCGTTCTGGCTGCTGGGCGAAAGTACGCCGCTGAACGCGCTGGTGTCGGGCGAAGTTCCGCTGTGGGATACCCTCACTTGCCTGACGATGCAGGATTACAGCAACATCACCCGCGCGAAGTGGGACGGAATGCTGATTCTCACCATGCTGACCCTCCTGCTGACGATTCCGACCCTCTTCCGCCGGGAAAAGCGCCAAAAACTGCCACTGATGCTGATGCTGCTCTTCCTGCTCTGGACAGGATTGTCCTGCTTCTTCGGCAGTCACGCAGGAGAAATGAATGCTTGGGGCGTGCCGACCGTATTGTGGGGTTCGGGGCGGTATGAGGGCTTCGTGACCATCGCGTGCTACGGGCTGATTTTCCTATGTCTGCGCCGCATGGACGCGAATGTCCCCGCGCTGCTGACGGTTTGCAGCGCTGCTGTAACAGGCTATCTCGTCCTCGTGCTGCTGCAATACGCGGGGTTCAATCCCCTGTCGCTCTTTCCGATGGGCAGGAGCATCCGCACAAACTACGAATTTCAGGGCACTATCGGCAATATCGACCTTGTCAGCGCGTGGGTCTGCCTGCTGATGCCGGGGTTGCTGGGCAGCTTCGTCTTGGGACAAAAACATCATTGGCTGCATCTGCCGGGCGGGCTGTGCGCTATCCTGCTGACGCTGCTGATGGACGTGCAGAGCGGGCTGATTGTGCTGGCGCTGACGCTTCTTGCGCTCATTTGCCTTGCGCTCCGTCAGCCGGAATGTTTGGCGCGCCTGCTGCTGACGCTGGGCTTGACGCTGCTGCTCTTCGCGCTGCGCCAAGCGATCGTCCTGCCGTGGCTTGACATCTCGGCGGATATCGAATTTGCGCCGGGGCAGGTCAGCGCAGTCTGCACGCTCCTCGGCGTTGTACTGGTTGCCCTCGCACCGCTGCTGATGTGTCATCCGCCACGTCCCCTGCCGCGAAAGGGACTGCTGGCGCTCGTGTGCGCGGGGCTGCTTGTGGCGCTGATACTCGTCGCCTTTCTCCCCATGCCGGAGGGCGGTGCGCTCTGGGAACTGCATGAATTGCTGAACGGCCGTGCGCAGGACGCATTCGGCTCAGAGCGAATCGGCGTTTGGCGGATGACGCTGGAAATGACCGCGCAGTCGCCGTGGTTCGGGCTTTCGCCGGATGCGTTCTACGCCGCTTTCCGCGATTATCTTGACGCAACCGGGCAGACAATTCTGCAAAACTTCGATAATCCGCACAATTTTTTCCTGCAAACGATGGTGAATAGCGGGATTCCAGCGGCGCTGCTGCTGATGCTGACGTGCGCCGCGGCGATTGCGGGGGCGCTAAGGAAGCGGGAGACACTGCCGCTGGCGATGATGGCGGTTGGTTTTTTGGCGCAGGGGATGTTTACGTTTAGTATTTGCTTGACGTCGCCGATGTTCTACGCGGTTTTAGGACTTTGCGCGGCAAAAAGAGCCGCGGAATAAACCAGTAAGGGAAGTGCGCTCAAGCCGGGCTGCCAAAAACGGGTCAAGGGGCAATGCCCCTTGCAGGGTCAAGGGACAGCGTCCCTTGTGGGGCTTGGGGCAACGCCCCAACTGCCGGACGTGTAATCAACTGCGTGAGAAAAGTCAAGTATGCCACCCACGCGCTGAACAGCGAAGCGCTTTCAGCGCAGTACACAAACTTCGCGCGTCCGCAGACGCGCCCCCAAGCTGCTCTTTCCAACACCTGTGCTGTGTCGCGCCAAATGGGCGCGACCCGACACCACGAAAGGAGATACACACCGTGCGTACTGCCAAGGAATACCGCCGAATCGCGTGGAACGCCATCCGCCCACACTGGCGCGTTATGCTGCTGATTTCCCTCGCTGCGGTTCTGCCGCAGCTCATCGAGTTCTTCCTGCAATTGCTCTTCGGGCTGATTCCGCCGATAGACATGCAGTTTTGGTTCAGCGACCCCAGCCGCTTTCTGGCAGCCTACGATGCGTTCGTCGTGCAGACGCTCGCGCCGAATCTGCTCTTGAACGTGCTGTTCAGCTGTCTGTCCGTACCGCTGACGCTGGGGCTGATTGGCGCGGCACAGCGGCTTCTGCGCGGGGAAGATGTGCAGGCGCGCCATTCGCTGACGTATGTCCCCTATTCGCTCCGCACGATTGGGCTGGAAATCCGTATCGTACTCTACGCTTTCTGGCCGCTGCTGGCTCTCGTGGCCGTCACACTCGTCTTGCTGCTTATCTTCCATTCGCACGGCGTTTACCAGCTTTTCCGCCTTGCCTCGCTTGCGGCGATTGCTTTCGGGGTCACGCGGCTGTATTCGATGGCAGCGGCGAAATACCTGATGGCGAAAAAACCTACCCTGCGCGTGTCCGACCTCATGGAAACAAGCCGCACTATCATGGAGGACAGGCGGTTGAACCTCTTCCTGCTGGAATTGTCGTTCGCCGGGTGGTGGCTGCCAATGATCCTCGTCTGCGCGGCGGTGTTCTTGCTGGTGGGCTACAACGCCTATGTCGTCTGCGTCCTCCTGCTGCCGGTGTTCGTGCGGGCGTACATGGTCACCGCGCGCGCCGCTTTTGTGGATGATTGGGTCGGCAACCTCGTTTCCTCGGCGGATGACACTGCATCCATCACCCCAAAGCCCATATAAACCCCAAAGTCCATATAAAAGGAGAAATGCTTATGCACACCTCGAAAGAATATCGCCAAACCGCTTGGTCTGCCATCAAGCCTGTTCTGCCCATAATGCTGCTGATTTTCCTCGTGGCGAGCCTTCCGCAGCTTATCTTCATGTTTATCCAAACTGCCTTCGGGCTAATGCCGCCGATGGATACGGACTTGCTTCTCAGCGACCCGGATGCTTTTGTGGCGGCTTACAGCGCCTTCATGTCGTCGAGCAAAGGGATCACTTATTCGCTGCTGAATACGCTGTTTACGCTGATGACCATTCCGCTGTCGCTGGGCACCATCGGCGCGGCACAGCGTATTCTCCGCGGCGAGGGCGTGCTGGTGCGCCATTCGCTGGCGTATATTCCCTATACCTTCCGCGCGATTTGGCTGCAGATCTGCACGGCGTTCTACGCCTTCTGGCCGATGCTGCTGGCGTATGTGGTGGCGATTCCAGTGCTGCTGACCGTGTCGTCGCCCGATATCATGCTGCTCACCGCCATTCTGTTTTTCATCGCGGTGATTGCGACGCTGGTGTTCGCCATTATGCGCACCTACTTAATGGTAGCCTCCGACTACCTGCTGGCACGCAACCCGAACACGAGCGTCTCGGAGATTATGCGCACCAGCCGCACCATCATGAAGGGCAACCGCATGAATTTCTTCCTGCTGGAATTATCTTTCATCGGTTGGAGTCTGCTGATTGCCGTGCTTGATTCGGCCGTGCTGACGATGGCGGGCTACACGCTTGCAAACATCTGCTCCATGCTGCTGTCGCTGTTCCTCGGCGTGTACATGACCACCGCTAAAGCTGCGTTTGTCAACGATTTGACCGACGCCGCGCCTTCGGATAACGCAAGCGGCAAAATGACGGAATAAAAATTGCATCATGCAAGTCATTTTCCCCGGCATCGCGAGGTGTCGGGGATATTTTTTTGCATTTTGCAGGAAAGCCGCAATTTTATGCATTTTTATCGTTTTTCCTATTGCATTTTCGATGTAAACAGGATATAATTAATTTGTTGTGAGCATTCACGCACCATCCGCCGTATCCGTTTCAATGAGGAAACGGATGAAAAAGCACTGCGGATTGCATTTCATATTACTTGTTATTGCAGGAGGTAATCCTTATGGCGCTTACGATTTCTCACCGTTGTCAGAACATCGCTCCCTCCCCGACGCTGGCGATTGACGCGCGGGCGAAGGAAATGAAGGCCGCGGGCGTGGACGTCATCGGCTTCGGCGCGGGCGAACCCGACTTTCCGACCCCCGCATACATCTGCGACGCCGCGAAAGAGGCGCTGGACAAGGGCATGACCCGCTATACCCCCGCTGCCGGCACGGTTGCGCTGCGTCAGGCGATTTGCGACAAGCTGGAGCGTGACAACCATCTGCATTATACGCCATCGGACATTATCGTTTCCTCCGGCGCGAAGCACAGCCTGTACACCATCTTCCAGTGCATCCTCGACCCCGGCGACGAAGTGCTGATTCCCACGCCCTGCTGGGTGTCGTATCCCGAAATGGTGCGCATGGCGGGCGGCGTGCCGGTGTTCATCCCGTCGGATGAGCGCAATAACTTTATTCCCACCAGCCACGATATCGCCGCGCGCGTCACCCGCCGTACCAAGGCGATTATCCTCACCAGCCCGTCGAACCCGAACGGCTCCGTCTGGTCGCGCGAGCAGCTGCAATTCGTTGCTGACCTCGCCGTCAGCCACCCGTTCTACGTCGTCAGCGACGAAATCTATGAAAAGCTGATTTACGACGGGCAGAAGCACGTTTCTATCGCCGAGCTGGGCGAAGCTATCAAGAACCAGACGTTCGTGGTCAACGGCATGTCCAAGGCATATGCCATGACCGGCTGGCGCATCGGCTACGTCGCGGGTCCGCGCGTCGAGATTTGCGCCATGACAAGTTTCCAGTCCCACGCGACATCCAACGCGAACTCCATCGCGCAGTACGCCGCCATGAAGGCGCTGCAGGGCGATCCGCAGTGCGTGACGGACATGGTGGCGCAGTTTGAGGCGCGCCGCAACGCAATGGTGGAGAAAATCAACAGCATTCCGGGCTTGAGCTGCATGAAGCCGCAGGGTGCGTTCTACATCATGCTGAACATCACGGGCGTGATGGGCAAGACGTACAACGGGCGCGTTATTGACAGCAGCCAGACATTCGCGGAGCTGCTGCTGGCGGACAAGCACGTCGCCGTTGTGCCGGGCAATGCCTTTGAGGCAGAGGGCTTCTGCCGTTTGAGCTACGCTGTGGCAATGGAAAGCTGCATGGAGGGTCTGCGCCGCATCGAGGAGTTTGTCAGCGAATTGAAATAATCCATGCCGCAACGACGCGACAGTAAACCGAAAGGCAATACGTTCGCGTACTGCCTTTCTTTGCTATTATCTATTGTATTTATGAAGAAGGAGGCGCATTTCCATGCTCGAATTTGACAAGAAATCGAACCTGCTGATGACCAACCGCTATCAGTACAGCCTGCAAGATGTCGCAGAGCCGAACCTTTATCGCGAACTGTACGACTATGAATCCATCCCGAAGGTCGCTTTCAACATGCGCCATGTGCCGGAAAACATGCCGGACGAAATCTGGATGACCGATACCACCTTCCGTGACGGTCAGCAGTCTGTCAGCCCGTTCACGGTCGAGCAGATTGTCCACCTGTATTCGCTGATGCACCGTTTGGGCGGCCCGAAGGGACTGATTCGCCAGTCCGAATTCTTCCTGTACACCGACAAGGACAAGAAAGCGCTCCATGCCTGCCAGGATCTCGGCTACGATTTCCCCGAAATCACGACGTGGATTCGCGCCAACGAGAAGGACTTCGAGCTGGTCAAGCAGGCAGGCGTGAAGGAGACAGGCATCCTTGTCTCCTGCTCGGATTACCACATCTTCAAGAAGATGCACCTGACACGCAAACAGGCGATGGACAAGTATCTGGGCATCGTCAAGGCTGCACTTGACCGCGGCATCCGCCCGCGCTGCCACTTCGAGGACATCACCCGCGCTGACTTCTACGGCTTCGTCCTTCCCTTCGCCGAAGAATTGATGTACCTGTCCGAGGACTCCGGGCTGCCGATTAAGATTCGCGCCTGCGACACGATGGGCTACGGCGTGCATTACTATGGCGCTGCCCTGCCGCGCTCCGTCCCCGGCATCATCTACGGTCTGCACCACTACGCGCGCGTGCCGTCGGAACAGCTGGAATGGCACGGCCACAACGACTTCTACAAGGTCGTCAGCAACGCGGGTACGGCGTGGATGTACGGCTGCTCGTCGGTCAACTGCTCGCTGCTGGGCATCGGCGAACGCACGGGCAACTGCCCGCTGGAAGCCATGGCGATTGAGTACGCCTCCCTGCGCGGCACGCTCGACGGCATGGACTTGACCGCCGTGACCGAAATCGCCGAGTACATGGAGCGCGAAATCGGCATCGAAATCAGCCCGCGTCAGCCGTTTGTCGGCCGCCACTTCAACGTCACCCGCGCGGGCATCCATGCCGACGGTCTGCTGAAGGACGAGGAAATCTACAACATTTTCGACACGGCGAAGATTCTGAACCGCCCGGCGCTTGTCGCGGTGGATGCAACCTCCGGCACAGCGGGCGTGGCGCACTGGCTGAACAGCTACTTCCGCCTGAAGGGCGACGAGGTCATTCCGAAGACCGACCCGCTGGTCACGACGCTGCGCGACTTGGTCGCCGAACTGTACGCGCAGGGCCGCAACACGGTCATGGGCGACGAAGAATTGGAAATTATGGTGCGCACGATTGACACAGAGCGGTATGAGCATCTGCTGTTCCATAAGAGCCACTGATATGGAGAGAGCCGGACAGAATGGAAGCTGTCCGGCTCTTTTATTTATGCTATTATGGGATGGCAAATTTTTATACGTTTTTTCTCTAATACGTGTTGACTTTACACGTGTTATGTTGTATAATTGCACCGGAAAGGAGGTTGAGTGCTTTGCCACTGAAGCCAACAGAAATGGAAGCGGAAATCACCCGCGCAGGCTGGTATTGCAAGTCACAAAAAGGCAGCCACAGACAGTACGTGCACCCCACGAAGCCGGGAAAAGTAACCATCCCGTTTCACACTCGTGAATTAACAAAGGCTACCGAGCATTCCATCCGTAAACAAGCTGGGCTTATATAACTTACACATCACAATTCACAAAGCACCTTTAACATAAATGAATAACAAGTAATAATCGTGAAATTGAACGCATAACATTCACTATCACTATCACCACTCAATTTTGTAATATAGTAATTATTAATGGCTTCTTGCTTAATTACTGTGTGCATTTTGAGTTGCTCACAATAAACAATCACCATTGCTATCATCAAGGAGGTTAGCTAATGTTAACCACATACCCAGCTATCTTCATTAAGGAATCCGACGGACGCTATTCCGTCCTCTTCCCTGATTTCGACTGCGCGACCTGCGGCGACGACCTGACCGACGCGCTGGAAATGGCGGTAGACTGCATGGCGGGGGAAGTGTATACGATGCAGAAGGAGCATCAAGCACTTCCCGAACCGTCCAAAATGACGCCGGAACTGTTGGAAAAGGCGTGTCTGGACGTTGAAGCCGACCCGAAAGCCGCATTTTGGAATCTGGTTGCGGTGGATGTGGCGGATTACGCTAAACGCCACTTCGAGAAAAGCGTGAAAAAGACGTTGACCATTCCGCAGTGGATGAACGAAGCCGCCGAAAAGCAGGGCATCAACTTCTCACAGGTGCTGCAAGAAGCATTAGCGGCGAAATTGACCCACGCGGGGACATAAAATACGGGAGATTGCACGTCGTCATGCAATCTCCCGTTCTTTATGCCTTTTCCGTCAGCCTCTCCATCAGCCTCAACCCCATCTCCGTCCGGAAAATCTTCTCCCGTCCGCACCGAATCGCGTCCGCCTTCATCCCCTCTTCAATCATATTGACGAGGAAGTCCGCTTCCAGCAGAATCCGCCAGTCCAGCGCATCCACGCCGTCAAGCGTGTGGTGGTGCGCAATCAGGAAGCATACCCGTTCCGTCACCTCCGGCGCGAAGCCGAGCGAATCCAGCATCTTCTGGGCTTCGGGCGGGCCGAGGCGCTCTTGCAGCTTGCCGCCGCACTGCCCGTACAGGCGCTCTGCTTCGCGGATGGCAATGTCGTGCGTCAGGGCAGCTGCTTCCAGCAGGAACAGCGTGTCCGCGTCCAGCTGCTCCGCAAGCCCGATTTGCCGCGCATAGGCGTGCACCTTCACGAAGTGGTTGATGCGCGCCGGGTCGCCCGCGTAATAGTCGGTCATGGCGGAAAAGAGGTCGAAGAGCTGCTGCGTCTGCTGCGCGGAATACACGGCGATGCTCATGCGTTTTCCTCCAAGGACTTGCGCCCCTCGTCAATCGCCGCCTGCACCATGTCCGGCGCGGGCGCACCCGGAATCCGCCGCTTCTCGACGCAGGAGAGCATCGACAGGTCGTCAAACACATCCGCCTCAAACGCCGGATGGAACTGTTTGAGTTCCTCCAGCGACAAATCCAGCAGCGCCTTGTTCTCATTCAGGCAGTGCGCCACCAGCCGCCCAACGACTGCGTGCGCATCCCGGAACGGCACGCCGCGCTTGACCAAATAATCCGCACAGTCCGTCGCGTTCGTGAAACCGCCGGACGCGCCCTTCTCCATCACGTCCTTGCGGAAGGTGACGGTACGCAGCATGGCGGTGAACACGGTCAGCCCCTTCACCAGCGTGTCGCGCGCGTCAAAAAACGCTTCCTTATCTTCCTGCATATCCTTGTTGTACGCCAGCGGCAGCCCCTTCATCGTCGTCAGCAAGCCCATCAAATCGCCATAGACGCGCCCGGTCTTGCCGCGAATCAGCTCCGCGACGTCGGGGTTCTTCTTCTGCGGCATGATGGACGACCCCGTCGCAAAGGCGTCATCCATCTCGACAAAGCGGAACTCGTTCGTGTTCCACAAAATCAGCTCCTCGCAGAAGCGCGAGAGGTGCATCATGCAGATTGACGCCGCCGAAAGGTATTCTAATAGGAAGTCGCGGTCGGACACGCCATCGAGGCTGTTCATGCTGATGCGGGAAAAACCCAGCAGTTCCGCCACGCGCTCACGATTGAGCGGATAGGTCGTGCCCGCCAGCGCACCGCTGCCCAGCGGCATCACATCCGCCGCGTTATAGGCGTGGGCGAAGCGGTCGAGGTCGCGCCGGAACATCTGGAAATACGCCATCATGTGGTGCGCCAAGGTGATGGGCTGCGCCTTCTGCAGATGGGTGTAGCCGGGCATGATGGTGTGCAGGTTGTCCTGCGCAATGTCCAGCAGGACGCTGAGCAGCTCGCGGAGCATCTCTTGCGTCTCCTGACAGGCGAGTTTGGCGTACATGCGGCAATCCAGCGCCACCTGATCGTTGCGGCTGCGCCCGGTGTGCAGGCGTTTGCCCGCTTCGCCGATGCGCTCGGTCAGCAGGGCTTCCACGTTCATGTGGATGTCCTCTGCGTCCACCATCCAGTGGACTTTGCCTGCCTTGACGTCCGCCAAAATACCGCGCAGGCCTTCGACAATCTTTTCCGCGTCTTCCTGCGGGATAATGCCCTGCTCGCCCAGCATGGTCGCGTGGGCAATCGAGCCGGTAATGTCCTGCTCCGCCAGCCGCTGGTCAAAAGAAATGCTGGAATGGAAATCGTCCACCAGCCCGTCGGTTGCCTTGCTGAAGCGTCCTCCCCAGAGTTTCATTGCGTTCCTCCTGATGCGCGGGCAAGTCAACCGTCCGCGCGAAAAATTTCGATTCAAAAGTATTGTACCGTGTTTCCCGGCGCGTGTAAAGTCCCGCGCGTGTATTTTCTGCGCACTTATAGCAACTTTGAATGCTGTTTCACTGACATTTTCGTAATTTTCGACAATTTTCGTTAGGAATCCATTTCCTTTTCCATTGACTTTTTGGTACGAAAACGTTATAATAATAGCAATAGTGCGTAATGTCTGCTGGAAACACGCACAAAATTCTCGCAAAACAAAGGAGGAGTTTTCCCATGAAGCGTCTTTCCCGTCTGACCGCGCTGCTGCTCACGCTTGCCATGCTGCTGAGTCTGGTCAGCATTGCGCACGCGGAAGAAAAGCAGTCCGCCACCGCGTGGCTGCTGTACTTTGCGTCGAACCACGAAACCGATTCCTCGAAATTCCCGTGGTGGCCGCAGCATAAGTCCGCTGACCAGCCCTCGTCCGAAACGGGCGTGGAAGCCACGAACGCCGAAGTCACCGGTCCCGGCATGTACACGGTCGGACTCAAATTCAACTGGCAGAAAGCGGAGGGCGCAATTCAGTTCAACCTCGTGCTGGACAACGCGGAGAGCCTCTTCCCCGGCTACTATGTGAAGATTACAGACATCCGCGTCAACGGCAAGTCCATTGACCACAAGCCGAACCTCTACGGCACCTTCCACGACGACCCGAACGCAGGCTTTGCGCCGATTTACAACAACTACTGGGACAAGAATTTCTCCCCGTATTCCACCGGTCCGGACGGTCTGCGCGCCTTTGACAGTGCGGACGAAGCCACCTACGAAATCATCAACCCCGACGACATCGTTGCGGGCGACACGATTGAGGTAGACTTCATCGTTGCGGCGAACGCGGGTGAAATGCCGGAAGACATTGGCGAAAAGCCCGGCAAGCTGACCTCTCTGGTTGCGCCGCCGCCGGTGCTGGAGGACGGCGCGGAAGCGTGGCTGTTCTATCAGTCCGGCAGCTGGTGGCCTGCCAACACGAAGCCCGAAGGCGACAGCGCAGGTCATGCCAGCAGCACAACGGCAAAGATTACCGGCGATGGGTATTACACCGCCAGCCTGTCCTTTGACCGCGATGGCTGGTCGTCTCCTGTGAACGGCGCGAAGAAGCTGCTGCTGGTCGTCTCTGACGGCACGAAGAAGCTTCCGAACAGCTACCTCAAGATTACCGACATCCGCGTCAACGGCAAGTCCATTAACTTCACCGACGTCGGCTTCGGCGCGCACTACGGCGACCAGTACATCCAGGCGACGGACGATTACTCTATCATTTATGACGACTGGATGGTGGAAAACAACTCCGCCCCGTGGAATCACAAGGACTGGAACGGCAATGTGACCGACAATGTTTCCGCCATCAATCCCGATGACATCAAGAATGGCATGACCATCGACGTAGACTTTTTCATCACCAGCACCGCCGGCAAGGCGCCCGCGAAGGACACCAGCAGCGACCCCGTCTGGTTCCCGAACAACACGGCTTCTCTGGCGGGTCTGACGCTGAAGGATCTGGGCATTGCCGACGACTGGCACGCCATCGTTCCCGTTGACCTGAGCAAGACCGGCTGGCAGACTTTCCCGCTGCTGGCGGCGAACTTCAAGCAGGTTGGCACGGCGTATGTCGCGGTGAACAACGGCTCTGTGACCGTCACCTGCGAGTACAACGGCTTCTATGTGTTTGAAAAGAGCCAGTGCATCAAGTGGTTCACAAGCCTCGATCAGATTTCCAAAGCGGAACTGGTGGATATCTCGAACGGCCTTGCCTGCGGCAGCGTTGTGAGCATCGCGGATGATTTGGGCGGCGCACAGATGGCGTACCTGTCCATCAACAACAAGATCACTTGGCGCAACCCGGTCGATGATTTCGGCAACAGCTTGCCGGACTACTGGAAGAACCTGCCCCAGTGGAAGGAATACCGCGCGAATCTGATGGAAATGATTAACGCGGCGAACGTGGAATAATTCTGCCTCCCCTGTCCCTTCTGGCGAAAGTCAGAAGGGGCTTTTCGTTTGTCTGCGGATTGGCCGGCGGAAGAGCATACGAATCCTTCTGCACCAAAAAGACCGTCAACTTTTCGCACACTGCGACCAGTCAACGGTCTAATGTTCAGTACAGCAACCTAAAATTTACAGATTGAAAGTTTTCTTAATCAATCTTGCGACTTCATCAGGTTCTATATCAGAATTATCAATCCTCAGGTAGTTATCAAAAGGAATCTCGCCTTCATAACTAACACACCGATGGTTTTTGTCGTCATTGATTAAGCGCTGATTGGAAGCCTCGATATCTCTTTTGGACGCTTTATTTTTTAGTCTGTTTTCAGAAATATTCCTTTTCAGTCTTATCTCCTGCGGCGCAATTAGTTCAACATAATAGAAGTCCGTCCCGTATGGTTCAAAGATGCCTTTGACATGCTCCAGATACGCCCATTCTGATGGCAGATTGAAATCCATCATCATTGTAAAAATCATCCCATCATTATCGGAAGCTGCATAGTTCTTGAAAATAACGTCGCGGATTTCTGCGATTGTCTTGCCCTCGTATCGACCGAAAATCTCTATCACTGGTTCGATGGTCATGTGATTGTGAAAGAGCCTTAAATCCGTTATTTTCATCAATTCCTGACCAACTGTCATTTTCCCAACAGCCGCATCGCCAATGATAAACAATAGTTTCATAAAGCACCTCAACAAATTCTGTGCAGATTCTAAGGTAACACCGCGCAAATGAGGTGGTCGGCTGGCGAATGGATTTTCGTCAGATGCAAATGCAAATTTCGAAGGTTTACTGGATGTAAATCGAGAAATTTGCATGCCGCAGATGGCGGAAAAGACATCGCCAGACGCGCCGCCGAATTGTGCGGTGGTGCCCTAATACTCCCCTGCTTCGCCGTTGAGAATCGCATCTGTCAGCGTCCCCAGCAAGCCACTATCCTCCATCATGTCCATTGCGCCCTGCACAAGTTCCGCCGGAAGTGCCGCAAGCCACTGCGTCACCTTCCGCACCATCGGCTTTCCAATCCGCCCCATCAGCTCCGCCAATGCCGGGCCATCCACCGACAGCACATTCGTGCCCTGCACATCATCCGGCGCATACATCACCGTGCCCTCCGCCACCTGAATCACCTTGACCGTCAGCGTCATCATCGTGGCGCTATGGTCAGGCTGAATCCGGCGGATGGTGATGGTATCGCCCTGCGCCTCGCCCTCGAAGGCAAGGTGGATGCCGTCGTCGCCCGTCATCATGCCGTCCGCGTCGATTTGCGCGTAGAACGGCAGCGTGACGGGATAGCTTGCGGGCAGTGAGAATGAAACATCTGCATTCAGCACGTCCGATTGCAGGGAGAGCGCACCTGTGAAGAGCAGCGCATCCCGGCGGAGCGTCGCGGAAAAGTCCACCAAATCAGGCAAATGCAGCGAAACAACCTGCGTGCCATCCGCCTCCGCGTACGAAAAGACGGTTTCCTCGCCGTTTTGCCAGATGACGCCGTTTTCGGTGTGTTCGATGCTCAAGCCATCCGGGAAGTTCGCTTCGACGTACTCCGGCAAGGTTGCCAGCGCGTCAAAAATATCCGCATCCGCGCCGCTTTCCAAGCCGAACGCTTCAATATAATAATACAGTGCCCTGTCATCTTCGGACAGGCGGGTGATTTCTTCCGCGCAGGTTATCAGCGCCGTATTTTCCAGCCGACCATCGGTTTCCTGTGCCGCCAAATCGGCAATCGCCTGTCGGAGACCTGCCCATGCGCTGGTGTGCGCGTAGGGGGACAGCCACAGGAACACCCGCTGCAAGGGCAAGTCGAGGTGATTGTACGCCTTGATGGCAAATTCCAGCCACGCCAGCTGATTGAACATCAGCGTTTCGCCGCCAAGGTCAGTCGCCTGAATCCCCCAGTGGCTGTCCAGACCGAAGAAGCGGATGCGGGTTGCGGTTTTTTCCGGCGCATTCGTCAGGCTAAGGTCAATGCGCGCGTCAAAGCTGCCATCCGACGCCACCACGTCGCCCTCCACCGTCAGCAGGCGGAAGAGCGCTTTCAGCCCCTGCGCCAGCTTGCGCTCCTGTGCGGGGTACTGCACGGGGTCAATGTCCGCGCTCAGGCGGAACGTGACGCGTTCGCCCAGCGCCGTGGACAGCAGGAGCACCGCTGCCAGCGCTGCCGCCGCCAGCCGCCGCATCAGCCCCATAGCAGCGCCAATGCCGGAACAATCTGTTTTTTCCGGCTTACAACTTTCGGAAGCCACACATGGTGACTGGAGGTGTCCTCATTGAGGTTAAACGCCTGTCGCACCGCGTCGTCGCCGCCAAGAAAAACCAGCTCCGTGCCGCAGCGCAAGACGTCGGTCAGCATCATAAGGAACATATCATAGCCCTTATTGTCCTTGATTTTCTGCATTTCGGGCAGAATTTCCGGCAAACGCTCCAGCATCCGGTCAGTGTCAAGGCAGGTAATCTGGCAGATGCCAAGGTTGTGCCCCGCGATGTGGAATTCCTTGAAGTCGGTATTCAGCAGCTGTTCGACGGGTTTGTCCGCGCCGCTGCCGGCGGAGAACATCTCGCGGCCGAGCGTCTCCAAATCAATCCCTGCGATTCGCGCCAGACGTTCCGCCATGCGGCGGTCGCGCGGCGTGCACGTCGGGGACTTGAACATGACCGTATCGGACAAAATCGCCGCCACCATCAGCCCTGCCATCTTCTCAGAGGGCTGCAAGCCGCGTTCTTGGAACATCGTCGCGACAATCGTCGTTGTCGAGCCGACGGGCTCATTGCGCATGAACACCGGCGCGCCCGTCTGAATATCCGCCAGCCGGTGATGGTCGATAATCGCGATAATATCCGCCTGTTCCAGACCGGGGATGGACTGGCTCTTCTCGTTGTGATCAACCAGTACAACGCGCTTGCGCCGCGGCCGCAGCAGATGATAGCGGCTCAGCGTGCCGACGACCTTCTCGTTCTCGTCCAGCACGGGATAGGAGCGGTAGCGGCTTTGCAGCACCGTCTCGCGCACGTCGTCGATGAAGTCGTTGAGGTGAAACAGCACGACCCCCGTATGCTGGGCAATGCGCTGCACAGGAATCGCCTGATAAATCATCCGTGCCGCGCGGTAAGCGTCGCAGGGCGTGGCGATAATGCACGTCTTGCTGGACAGACCGAGGTACTTTTCCGACAGCGAGCCTTGGCAGATAATGACGCACGATGCGCCGATTTCCAGCGCCTTGTCCACCACATCCTTCTGCTGCCCGCAGATGACGACGCTGCCGCTGTTGACGCCCTTCAGGCATTCGCCGGGTGTCGGCAGGGCAATCACGACTTCGCCGGAAATGGTGTCGAACGTATCCTCTTCGTTGTTGATGATATGCCCTTCGAGCGCAGACAGAAGGTTGAAAATCGGCACGTCGCGGACTTCGGGCTTCGTGATGCTCTCCATGTCCTTTTCGGCAATGCCGCCCGCGGTCAGCATCCCGTAGAGCGTGCCATCCTCGTTCGTGACCGGCACCGCAGACAGATTTTCATCCTCGCGCAGCACTGCCCACGCGTGGCTGATCGGAACACTTGTGCCGAGCGTTGGCGGACGGTCGTAGTCAATATCGCGCACCTGTGTGCGGACATTGGTGAGCAGCGTCGGCGCCTGAAAGCCGAAGCGGTCGAGCAGGAACTGCGTCTCGTCGTTCGGTGCGCCCTGCATGGCGGCGACATAGGCATTGTCGCCCAGCGCATTATGCAGCGCCGCAAACGCCATGGCGGACACCACGGAATCGGTATCAGGATTGCGGTGTCCGCAGACATAAATCGGATCCATCTATGTATTCTCCTTTCACGGGGGAAAGCTGTCGTCAAAAGCACTTTCTGCCCTTACCAGTCCAAATCGTCATCTTCCTCGTTGTCATCCACGACTCCCGCCCATGCGCTTGGGTCGGTGTAGAGGCGCAGGCGGTACTCGTCGTTCAGCGCTTTCTGCGTGTCGATGTTTGCAATGCCCAGCGTTTTCAAGCCCTTCTTGCCCTGATACGCCTTCACAGCCTCCACCGTCGCCGCACCATAGACGCCGTCCACCTTGTCCTCCGCCAGATAGCCCAGATACGACAGCTTCTCCTGTAATTCGCGCACCTTCTGCCCACTGTTGCCGCCGCGCATCGTCCAGTCGGCGACGTCATGCACCGTGCCGTATCCCAGAATCCGGTTGTACGTCAAGGCGTACTCCGCGCGCTTGACCGCAACGGGTGTGTTTCCCTCGATGACATGCACGGTGATGTTCCCCATTGCGTCCTGTGAGCAGTATTCCACCATGGCGACGTGGTCGGTATCCGTGCTGCTCGTCCAAGTGAAGAACACCCAGTCGCCGGGCTGCGGGATGTACGTTCCGGTGGTGATGTAGGTGTCGTCGTCCTTCATCCACTGGTAGCCCCAGTTCGCCAGATTTCCGTTGCGGGTGACATACCGCCCCTGCCGGATGAACCAGTCGCGCCCAACGTTCTGTCCGGAATACATGGGGTAGACATTGCGGAGCAGTTCCGTGCCGTGCTGCTGATCCACCTGATCGACGCACCAGCACAGGAACTCAGCGCACCACTGCGCGTAGGCATCGCCCGCCCATTCGCCGTACTTGGAGTACCCGTGCGGCCCTTCCTTGTATCCGATTTCGCCGCGCGCCACGTCCAGCAGCCACTGCACATAGTCCGGCACATGCCAGAGCGGTTCAAGCACCGTGTCCTCCGCCTTCGCGCAGGGCAGCAGCAGCCCTGCCGTCAGCAGCAGGGTCAGCATCAGCGATAGCAAGCGTTTCATCGGGTGATTTCTCCTTTCAAGCGGAAGAGGTAACAAGTTAATATTCGACTTCGGGGGGCGAAATTCCTGCTGATTCGCCGGATTTCCCGCTTTTTCCATCCGATTTCATCAAAAAAGAGGCGATTGCTCGCCCCTTTGCGTGTATATTGCCTCATTTCTCGTCATACACCCGGTAAATCAGCATACACAGCGCACCGTCGCCGCTGGTGTGCGCCTCGACGCGAATCGGGAAGTCGTAGTCGTTGCGCCAGCGAAGGTTCTGCGTTTTGTTGCCGACCGCCGCGTCCACGCCGTGCGGCAGGTACGGCGCGGCATTCTCGCCGTGCGCACGGCGATAGAGGATGTTAATCCCCGGCAGCTGGAGCAGCGCGTTGTAGAGCGTCGAGGACACCTGACAGGTGCCGCCGCCGTAGCTGGTCGTAGTCGTGCCGTCAGAGAGCGCGCCTGCGGGCAAATAGCCCTTTCCCTTGTTGTATGGTCCCATGATCTTGTTGCCGTCAAAGACGTCGCCCGGCTGGTAAATACCCGAAATCAGCTCGCTTCCGCGGGCAATATTGAAGATGCGGTTATGGTTTTTTTCCGTGTCCACCATCGTATAATACGAGGTGTACGCCGCAATCGGGGTATCCTCGCGCAGGGGATTATCCGTCGGGGACACCGGCGTCAAGTCCGTCAGCTGCTCAAGATTGATATAGCCATAGCTGCGCATATAGTTGACAACCGCCCAGCCGTCATACATGCACCAGATGGAAATCGTCGTGCCGGGATTCAGCACCACCCAGCTTTCGTCCTGATCGCTCATGGACTTGCGGACGTAGCATGTCGCGGCAGTCTTGGCGACATAGGCGTGCTTCTGCGTGCCGTAGGGCGGCGTCGTGGAAGAATCCACCGGCGTGACGCTGAAGATGCGGTGGCGCTTGACATACGCAAGGTTCCCCTGATAGCGCATGATGACCCACGTCGGGTCAACATACAGCACTTCGCCGCGCGCAGAGGTATCGCCGACGCGGAAAACGCGCGTGCTTTCGATGTCGCGTTCCACATAGCCGCTGGTATACGCGGTCATGCGGGCAGTATAGAGCGCCGGAGAATTGCTGTCAAAATCCGACAGCACTTTATCCGGATAGACCGCCCCTACCACATGGACGGTCGCATCCTCGTTGAACTCCGAGTCGTCCACTTCCTCATACAGCTCATCTTCCGCCAGCGCCATCCCGGTCAGCGCAATGCACAGCATCAGCAAAAGGGCCATCAGACGTTTCATCTGTTATCCTCCCCTGTCGAAACAGTTTCCACTTCTCATTATACCATTCCTTTGGCAGACAGGCAAGGGGGCGGATGCAGAATTTACAAGTTTGGCGTACATTCTGACGCTTTTATGCGATTTTCGGATATTTTTCCTTTCTCCCGCCCTTATTCACCTCGCTCCTGATAAACCATCTCAAAGTAGCGGTTGCCTTCCTGCGTAAACGCCTCCACCGTCAAATTCCCCGTCGACAGGCGCTCCACCAATTTCTTTAAATCTGCCGTGAAGTAGTTTTCTTCCGGCACGACGATATTCCCCGCAACCTGCTTCCACGCGGCAATATCCTCCACATCGATGATGTTTCGGTACTTTTCCGCTTCCGCCTTGCTTTCACGCAGTTCTGTCAGCTGCTGAGCGACTTCCGCCGTCTGCTCCTGCTTCTCCAAGGATGCAATCTGCGCCGCCAGTTCCGCAATCCGCTGTTCCTGATAGGTGTTCGGCAGCGGGTCGGTCATGTCCGCGAAGATGCGGTACTGCGTTTCATCGTAGACGTTCTGCGCGCAGTATTCCAGATAGCGGATGGCTTCCTCCTTGTGCTGGGAGTACGGGTTCACCACCAGCACATAGACCGATGCCGGAATCGCGGCGGGCGACGATTCGCCGACCTTCATCGGCATGTGGCAATCTGTCGTGATAGGCATGGAGACGTCCATTTCGTAGAGCGAATACCCGTCCTCATTCTGCGGGAAAGCGTCTTCATCCTCCGGGACGTTCGCCACGATGTAGGTCAGCAGCTTCTGCAATTCGGCGTTGTTCAGCGTGATGCGATTGCCGAGCAGCTGCTGCTCGTTCAGGTAGCGCTCGATACTCATGTTCAGCATATTCAAGCGACTGTAACCGGGGTAGCCGAGGGGTGCCATGCCTTCATCCGCGAAAACGCCCTCATCCGCCAATTGGGTAATTTGCTGGAACATCTCCAGCAGCGTATTCGCAAAAGTCATGCCGTTCTGCTCCAGCACATCCATTGCCGCATCAGGCAGATAGGTTTCAACCGTCTCATACCAGCCGATAATTTTGCCGTCGTCGGTCGTGAGACCCTTCTGCAAGCCGGGATAGAGGCGGCTGACCTGCTTGGAGAGGATTGCACTGCTGCTCAGGTCGGTGAAGTAGCCCTTGGTTTTCAGCAGCTTCAAACTCACCGTATCAAACGGCGTGATGCAGAGGATATCCACATCGCTGTTTTTCGTGTTGAGGATATCGGCGGTCGTCAGATCATAGACGCTGCGGAAGGTAACGCCGTTCTGCAGCATGTAGTCAGCCGCGTTGTGCGCTTCCGTCTGGCTCAGGACAAGCGTCACGGATGTCTCGGAGACAATACGGCTGCTCATCAGCAGCGTACCGTTGGCGAGCAGTACGTCATCATCCGTCACCAGCAGGATGCTGTCCATTGTCGTCAGCGGCGACGCGATGCACGTCATGGTTTCCAGCGTTTCGCCGCTGTACAGCCCGCGCACATTGTCGTCATACATCAGGGCGTAATAGTGCCCGTTCACATAGCGCAAATCGTCCGCCGTCCAAAGCGGCACGGCGTCCGACGTGTACGTTTCTTTGCCGACTTTGCCCGTCGCGGGGTCAAAGGTGTGCAGCGTCAGCATCTGCTTGTCATAGTCTCCTTCGGGATTGCAGAGCGTATCGCCGCGTAGGAACAGCTTCACCTCGCTCCACTCTTCATCGCTGAAACTGCCGATTTGCCGCACTTCGCTCGTTTCCAGATTCTCGTAAATCAGCTGCTGCGGCTTACCCTCCACACGCAGAGTAAGGTAGATTGCCTTGTCGGACACCAGCAAATCGCCGACACCCGCGTTTTCGTCATCCAACGCTTCGCGCACATCCCAGCGCGACGTCAGTTCCCACGCGTTGTCCGCATTCAGCGTGTACGTCACGAGCAGTTCGTTCCAGTCGTCATCGTACCCGATGCCGGTTAGCGTCAGTTGCCCTTCCGCGTCGCGCCGCAGCACCGGGTGCATCACATTATCCGGCATATCCGCCAGCTTCTCCGCGCTGCCATCCGCCAGCGACACACGGTAGAGTGCCTTGCCGCCCGTAAGCAGCAGCGCATCCCCCTCGCGCAGGGGCGTTGTATCGCCCAGCCACGCCCCTTCCGGCAGCTCACAGCGGAAATGCTCCGCCATTGCCGCGCCGCAGAGCAGCACCAGCATCGCCAAACATGCGCACAAGACTTTCTTCATGATATTGACTCCTTTCGTTCTATCCTGTCTATAAACGAATTCCACGCCTCCGGAAGCGCTTCACCCATTAGACGCGCGGCAGACGGAATCGGTTGCGCGAAAATTGCATTTTCCGCAAAAAATCCGGAACATCGATTTGTACTGTCCGACGATAATTATTGATTGTTGTCCGATTCCTTCATGATGATACTATTTCCAAATGAGAATGCGCCGCGGAAAATAAGTTCAGCATCAGAAGGGCAAGGCAAACGCTCGTCAGTTTCTTCATCATTCGTTGCTCTTTTCTTCTACCAGTTCATTCATGTTTTCGTGCAACAACAGCATCAAAGGTATAACAATTCCCTCCAAAAAACGTGCAAGGGCGGAAGACTTTCCCGTCCTCCGCCCCAATGGTGGTTATGATTTGGATATTATTTTATTCCGCCGCAGCAGGTTCTGCGTCCTCCGGAACAGCTTCCATCAGGAAGTCCATTGTGGTGTCGCCCTGCACAAGTTCAAACAGCAACGTGCCGTCCGTCAGCTTCGCCACGCCGAACATCTGCGTCGTGTTCTTGTCCACCGGCAGCGTCACAGTGAGGATGCCATCCACAAACGTCATCGGAATCGGAATCTCCGCCAGCGCCGTCTGACCAACCAGATTCAGCAGATACAGCTTGCTGTCCTTCACTTCAATGATGCACTCCTGACCCACCATGCTCATCGGCACGCTCATGCCGTTCATGATGACGCTCGTCGCCTGCCACTTGCCTTGCAGTTCTTCTTCCGTCGTCTCCGTGCTGATGGTCAGCTCTTCGTCCTCGGCAGGCGCTTCACGGGTGAAGTCAATCTTCATGCCATCCTGCTCGGTGCTCAGGCCCGTTTCGGTCACGGTCAAAAGCCCTTCGCCTTCCGTTCCCTTGTCCATCACGAGGTTGCCGTCCTCATTCTTTTCCCAGACGCCTTCCTCCGAATCCATGCCCGCAATGTCCATCTTGTAGGTGCCGTCAGCGTTGATGGTCAGCGTCACCTGAATGCCAAGCAGCTCGCCGTACCATTCGCCGGTCACATCCGCTGTTTCCGCGAACGCACCCACCATCATCGTCAGCGCCAGCAACAGCGCCAGAACCAAGGAAGTCAACCGTTTCATGTGCCTTTTCTCCTTATTTGGGGATTTTCCCCGTGTATTTTGCGGCATGTTTTTTCCTCTCGAACGCCGCTCTCGATTGCGTTTATTTTATCATTGTTTCCGTGATATGTCAATGGAGGGGAGGAATTTTACAACTGCTGTGATTAAAAAGGGATTGAATCGATGTTATCCACCGCTTTTGCACATTATTATCCACAAGATTATGCACTTTCTGTGGATAAGCCGTGCGAAAAATCCCCCTCCACGCCTCCGCATGAGGCATGAAGGGGGAAATGCTATGAAATTACTTGTCGAACCCCTTGACCTCGTAGTCGTTTTCTTCGACCACCGCTTTGAGCAGGGGCTTCAAGGCGTTTTCATCCGCATCGGCTTTCAGCGTCACGACTGCCGTACCCGCTTCGTGGCTTGCCGCCGCGCTCTGCACGCCATCCACCGCTTCCAGCGCCGCCTTCACGCGTGCCTCGCAGTGGGCGCACATCATGCCATCAATGCGCATCGTCAGCACCTTTGCGCCGGGCTGGGCGGCTATGTTTGGCAGCGTCACCGGGTGCAGGGCGCGGTCATGCCGACCGTCGCGCAGGCGGAAGAGGTTCAGCCGCAGCGCGTTCGACACCACGCAAAAGCTGCTCAGGCTCATCGCCGCCGCGCCGAACATGGGGTTCAATTTCCAGCCCAGCAGGCTGATGAACACGCCCGCCGCCAGCGGAATGCCGATGACATTGTAGCAAAACGCCCAGAACAGGTTCTCGTGGATGTTGCGCAGCGTCGCGCGGGAGAGGCGAATCGCCGCGGGAACGTCGGAGAGGCGGCTGTTCATCAGCACCACGTCCGCCGCGTCCATGGCAATGTCCGTACCTGCGCCGATGGCAATGCCCACATCCGCGCAGGTGAGCGCGGGAGCGTCGTTGATGCCGTCGCCGACCATCGCGACGCGCCCAACCTTCTGCAAGCGGCGCACGACGTCCGCCTTGCCGTCCGGCAGAACGCCCGCGACCACTTGGTCAACGCCTGCCGCCTGCCCGACCGCCTGTGCCGTACGCGGATTGTCGCCCGTAATCATCACGACGCGGATGCCCATTTTGCGCAGTTCCGCGACCGCTTCGGGGCTGTCATCCTTCACCGTGTCCGCGACCGCCATCATGCCCAGAATCGCGCCGTCGCGGCTGAACAGCAGGGGCGTTTTGCCCTCGCCGGAGAGCTTTTCCGCCGCCGCAAGCAGGGTTTCCGGCACGTTGCACTGCCCCTGCATGTACTTCATGCTGCCGCCAAGGAGCACCGCACCATCGCGCTTCGCCGTCAGACCGTTGCCGGGCAGCGCGGCGAAATCCGACACATTCTGTGCCTTTCTCCCCTGCTCTACCGCATACTGCACAACCGCTTTCGCCAGCGGGTGCTCCGAGGGCGTTTCCAGCGACAGCGCCACATCCAGCAATTCGTTTTCGCCAATGCCGTCCGCCGGAAGCACATCCGTCACGCGCATCTGACCGCTCGTAATTGTGCCGGTTTTGTCCAGTGCGACAATCTGCACCTTGCCGGTCTCCTCCAGCGAAGCCGCCGTCTTGAACAGGATGCCGTTCTTCGCGCCAACGCCGTTGCCGACCATAATCGCGACGGGTGTCGCCAGCCCCAGCGCGCATGGACAGCTGATGACCAGCACCGCAATCGCGCGGGACAGCGCATCCCCGAACGGCGCGCCAAGCAGCAGCCAGACAATCATCGTCACCACGGCGATGGAAATCACAACCGGGACGAACACGCCGGACACCTTGTCCGCAACCTTGGCAATCGGCGCTTTCGTCGCCGCCGCGTCGGACACCATGCGAATAATCTGGCTCAGCGTCGTATCCTCGCCCACGCGGGTCGCCTCACAGCGCAGGAAGCCGGACTGATTGACCGTCGCCGCCGACACATTGTCGCCCGCTGCCTTATCCACCGGGACGCTCTCGCCCGTCAGCGCCGATTCGTTGACCGCGCTCATGCCGTCCAACACGCGCCCGTCCACCGGAATGCTTTCGCCCGGACGCACGATGAACACGTCGCCCTTCCGCACCTGCTCAATCGCCAGGGAGACTTCCTGCCCATCGCGGAGGACGTTCGCCGTCTTGGGCGCGAGCTTCATCAGGGATTTCAGCGCGTCGGTCGTCTTGCCCTTGCTGCGTGCTTCAAGCATCTTGCCCACCGTGATGAGCGTCAAAATCATCGCGGCGGACTCAAAATAAAATTCGTGCATGTAGCCCATGACGGCATTCATATTCCCGTGCAGCTGCGCGTCGGTCATGGCGAAAAGCGCGTAAGTGCTGTACAGGAAGGACGCCGTTGCGCCAAGCGCGACGAGCGTGTCCATATTCGGGCTGCGGTGCCACAACGCCTTGAAGCCGCTGATAAAGAACCTCTGGTTGATGACCATGATGATGATGGTCAGGAGCATCTGCGTCAGCCCCATGGCGACGTGGTTGCCGTCGAACCACGCGGGCAGCGGCCAACCCCACATCATGTGACCCATGGAGAAGTACATCAGCACCATCAGGAAGCCCAGCGACCAGCACAGGCGGCGTTTGAGCTTCGGGGTTTCGTGGTCTTCGAGGGCTTCCTCTGCGGCGGATGCGCTCTGCTTGCTTTCCGTGCCCTTGATGCTCGCGCCATAGCCCGCATCCTGCACTGCGCGAATAATTTCGCCGTCCGCCGCCGTGCCTTCGACGCCCATGCCGTTCGTCAGCAGGCTGACGGAGACACTCGTCACGCCCGGCACGGCGCTGACCGCCTTCTCCACCCGCGCCGCACACGCTGCGCAGGACATGCCGGTGACACAATATTGCTTCATTATATATCACTCCTTTGGTTCTATCACTTCATCAGCTTTTGCAGCGTCTGCACCAGCTCGTCGATGGCTTCATCATGCCCGGCGCGGATGTCGTCCGCCACGCAGGTGCGGATATGGCTGGCAAGCAGCTCCTTGGTGAACGCGTTGAGGGCGGCGGACGTTGCGGCGACCTGCGTGAGAATATCCGGGCAGTACGCGCTGTTCTCCACCATGCCGCGGATGCCGCGCACCTGCCCCTCGATGCGGTTCAGGCGGTTGATGAGGGCTTTCATTTCCTCCGGCGTTCGCTCTTTATGCTTATGGCAGGCTTCACACTGATGATTGCAGCAATCCATGGACTGATTCCTCCTGTGATAAGATACCCTCGTGGGGTATGTTGATTATATACCCCGTGAGGGTATTTGTCAATATGCTTTTTCTACAAAATTGTGCTTTTGCACTGGGGTTCGCCTCTGTATAGGCGACAAGTAGGCGATGAAAACAGACGGGGTCTGTGTTCTCTCCCTTGACATATTGGCGTAGGATTTTCCCCTTTCCGCGCAAATTGTTCGGATGAATCCGAATTTACAGCATATGCCATATTTTCGGAAAGCGGATGGATTTTCCACAAGTTTTAGTTCTGTTTTCATCATTATTTGATGATTTCATAGAATTCCTGTACCGCATGATTTTTCCCGCTTTTTCGAGCTTTTCACAGACGAAGAATATCGAATTTGGAAGTACATTGAAAAAACATTGACATGACCCGATTTCTGTGCTACAATTTTGGTGGAACGAAACGAAAGGATGGAGCTTGTTACCATGAATGCTGTATTGGCACTACTGGTTCTGATTGCGCTGCTGATTAGCCTGCTGGTACGACTTATGATTACGAAGCCGTCTCTCCGCGCTGAAAGTTACGCACTGCCTTGCCAGTATTGCCAAACCTGCTGATGGACTTTCCTGAACCCTGCAAAGGCGCATGGGATTTCCGCATCATGGATGGACAAGTTCTTGCAAAGCCTGCTGCCAAACTTCTCGGCGGCAGGCTTTTCTATATACCTGAATCAATCTTATGCGGCAATGAAGCCGTTCAAACAGCGAAGGAGGTTCTTTCATGCAGTGTACCGGCGCAAAGATTCTGATGGAATGCCTTGTCGAACAGGGTGTCGATACCATTTTCGGCTACCCCGGCGGCACGATTCTGAATGTATACGACGAGCTGTACAACTATGAGGGTGACGGGCGCATCAAGCACATTCTGACCGCGCACGAGCAGGGCGCGTGTCACGCGGCGGATGGCTATGCGCGTTCGACTGGGCGCGTCGGCGTATGCTTCGCCACATCCGGTCCCGGCTGCACCAACCTTGTCACCGGCATTGCCACGGCGTATATGGATTCCTCGCCGATTGTCTGCATCACCTGCAACGTCGGCACGTCCCTGTTGGGCAAGGATTCCTTCCAAGAGGTGGACATCACCGGCATCACGATGCCGATTACGAAGTGCAACTATCTGGTGCGCTCGGTGGATGAGCTGGCGGACGTGGTGCGCGAGGCCTTCGCAATTGCCCGCAGCGGCCGCCCCGGCCCGGTGCTGATTGACATTCCGAAGAACGTGACGGCAGAGAAGGCGGATTACGAGCCGCTGCCCCGCTCGGCGCACGGCACGTCCGGACGTTTGGGCAAGCTGATGAAGCGTTCAAGCCAGAATTTCAAGGCGCCCGAACCCGACCACCGCGACATCGACAAGTTAGTCGAAATGATTGCCGCATCGAAGAAGCCGCTGCTCATCTGCGGCGGCGGCGTTGTCCGCGCGCGGGCGCACCACGAATTCGAGGCGCTTGCAAACCGCATCGACTCCCCTGTCGCCATCACGGTCATGGGCGCGGGCGGCTTCCGCGGGCGCAATCCGCTGACGACAGGCATGATCGGTATGCACGGCTCACAAGCATCGAACATGGCGGTGGATGCATGCGACCTGCTGATTGCCGTCGGCTGCCGCTTCTCCGACCGTGTGGCGCTCAAACCCGCCACCTTCGCCCAGAACGCGAAAATCGTCCAAATTGACATTGACCGCAGCGAAATCAACAAGAACGTGCAGACCGACCACCACATCATCGGCGATGCGCGGCGCGTACTGGAACTGCTGCTGGAGCGCGTGCCGAGCATGAAGCACGACGACTGGAAGCAGTACGTTTTCTCCTTCAAAACGGAGACGGAGTACGACGAGGCGGACGACCACCTCACCCCCAGCCAGGTGCTTTTCTCCCTCGCCAAGCTCACGCCGCAGGATACCATCGTCTCTACCGACGTCGGTCAGCATCAGATGTGGGCGATTCAGCACTTCCACTTCGATTATCCGGGTCAGCTGCTCACCTCCGGCGGCTTTGGCACCATGGGCTTCGGCTTGGGCGCTGCCATCGGCGCGCAGGTTTCTCACCCGGACAAGGTCGTCCTGCACATCACCGGCGACGGCGGCTTCCGCATGAACTGCAACGAGCTGGCAACCGAGCAGTATTACAATCTGCCGATTATCAACATCGTATTCAACAACGGCACGCTGGGCATGGTTCGCCAGTGGCAGACGCTGATTTATGACAAGCACTACGAAGCCACAACGCTTGACCGTGCGCCTGATTTCGTCAAGTTGGCGGAAGCCTACGGGCTCTCCGGTCGGCGCGTGCGCAACCAGCAAGAACTGGAGGAAGCCATTCAGGAAGCACTCCAGTGCGGTCACGGCTACATCATCGACTGCATGATCGACATCGACGAGAAGGTTCGCCCGATGGTCGGCGGCGGCAGTCACATCACCGAATTTATGCTCAACTGACGAAAGGAGGCAGCCCCATGAACACCCCGACACGCAAAACCCTCGCCGTTCTGGTGGATAACGAGGCGGGCGTCCTTTCCCGCGTAGTGCGCCTTTTCTCCGGCAAGGGCTACAACATCGAGTCCCTCGCCGTCGGCACGACCGACGATCCCGCTATCTCCCGCATCACCATCGAAATCCTCGCCAGTGAGGATCAGACGCACCTCATTTCTTCCCAGCTGCGGAAGCTGATTTGCGTTCACTCCGTCAAGACGCTCAACGCCGAACACGCAATCCGCCGTGAGCTGGTGCTGATTAAGGTCAGCGCCGCCACGAGCGAAACGCGCAACGAAGTGATTCAGATTGCTAACATCTTCCGCGCCTCCATCATCGACGTCTCCGTGGCGTCGCTGACCCTTGCTGTCATTGGCGATGAGAGCAAGGCTGAAGCCATCCAGAATCTCCTTCGGGAGTTTGGAATCCTCGAACTGGTGCGCACCGGCATGGTCGCGCTGGAACGCGGACAGTTCACCATTGACGAACAGACCAAAGTAAAAGGAGAATACGACTATGGCAAAAATGTACTATGAAAAGGATTGTGACCTGAACAAGCTGACCGGCAAGACCGTCGCCGTCATCGGCTACGGCTCGCAGGGTCATGCCCACGCGCTGAACCTGCGCGATTCCGGCGTGGACGTCATCGTGGGTCTGCGCAAGGGCGGCAAAAGCTGGCCCGTGGCAGTCAAGGACGGCTTCGACGTGATGACCGTTCCGGAAGCCGCGCAGAAGGCGGATATCATCATGATTCTCATCAACGATGAGCGTCAGGCGGACATGTACAAGCAGGACATTGCCCCCTACCTGACCGAAGGCAAGGCGATTGCCTTCGCGCACGGCTTCAACATCCGCTATAAGCAGATCGTTCCCCCGGCTGGCGTGGACGTGTTCATGGCAGCGCCGAAGGGCCCCGGCCACACTGTCCGCAGCACCTATGTGGTGGGCAAGGGTGTGCCGTGCCTCGTCGCGGTCGAGCAGGATGCGTCCGGTCACTGCCTTGACACCGCGCTGGCGTACATCGCGGGCATCGGCGGCGCGCGCGCGGGCATCATGGAAACGACCATGCACGACGAGACCGAGACCGACCTGTTCGGCGAGCAGGCTGTCCTGTGCGGCGGCATCGTCGAGCTGATGCGCTGCGGCTTCGAGACGCTGGTGGAAGCCGGCTACGAGCCCGAAAACGCCTACTTCGAGTGCATTCACGAAATGAAGCTGATTGTTGACCTCATCAACAAGGGCGGCGTTGCAGCGATGAACTACTCCATTTCCGACACCGCGGAATACGGCGAGTACGTCTCCGGCCCGCGCATCCTCCCCTACGAGCAGACCAAGGCGAACATGAAGGCGGTGCTGAACGACATTCAGGACGGCACGTTCGCAGGCAAGTGGATTGCCGAAAACAAGAACGGCCGCTGCTTCTTCAACAGCCACCGCGACGCCCTCGCCAAGCACCCGATGGAAGTCATCGGCAAGCAGCTGCGCGAGCAGATGCTCTGGAAGAACGACTCCAACCTCGACAACGCGTCCAACTAAGGGGAGACGCAAGGGGCGTTGCCCCTTGACCCCACCAGAGGCTCTGCCTCTGGACTCCGGCAGGGGCGCTGCCCCTGCACCCTGCAAGG